>MDTB01167552.1_pt1 | contig 114985 bp, 111 predicted proteins | sample 811161 | NCBI WGS metagenome assembly MDTB01 (sample SAMN05326650, study PRJNA326480) | marine metagenome | isolation source: seawater | place: Mediterranean Sea | collected 2009 | reverse complement strand
TAACTTGTCTTTTAGGTTAAAATTATGCGAAGTCATATCGCGTATTTCGCTTTTTACTTGAGAGAGCTTTAGCCCTAAAGCCTCCCTAGCATTGTCGATATTTGCGCGATCATCCTGTGTAAGAACCAGCTCTTCAGATACCGAACGCAAGCTCGTTTGTAACTTGGCATTTCTCTCTACAAGACCAAGCATCATCGCGTGATTACGTTCTAAATCCTTTGTTATTTCGGTAAATTTATTCTGGTACTCAGAGACCTCGCCAAGCAGGCTATGGTAGGCGAGTCTTGCATTTGCGATTTGTCCTTCTCTCGAAGATAGAATTCGGTCATGTTCGACGTAGCTGTATGATGAATATACCATCCAACTACCAGTAAGCGCTATGGCTACAAGAGCCAAGCTTTGTTTAAGGGTCGTGAGCCGCCAATAGCTGACTTTCCCGTCTGTACGGAAATGGATTTGGCGCTCAGGTAACATTCTGCGTAGTCTACTTATGAATGCGCGATGCCAAGGCAGGTGATCGCGTTCAAATGTTATCAGCATCACTGGACTCTCTGCACTTGTCGTTAATTTCCGATAATGACAATATCATGTAAGATTCTAGCTTAATACGATGATAATATTTTACTAATCAGTTTCCTTTCTAAAAAATATCGGTAAGGTTCTCATCGCACAAGTTAATATTGGCTGTTTACCTGCCATTTACGGCTCAAAACAAATTAATCAGCGGGTTTGGCAGTTCAATTTAAAAAAATTAAAGCCTTGTTTAAAATGCAAGGGGACAGTGCTTTTATGACAGAATCATCACCTTTCGACCCGAATCTGCCCTCTAATCAAACGAATCAACCTGCACCACGTCCGGTTTTGTGGCGGCCACCTATTCTGTTTGCTACCTGGTTTGGTGTTGGTTGGTTGCCAGTGGCACCGGGAACTTGGGGGTCGTTAGCTTCTATTCCATTTGCTTGGTTCATTCATCTAAATTGGGGACCTGATGGATTAATGTTTGGAGCAATGATCGTTTTTACGGGGGGTATTTGGGCGTCAGAAATTTATGCCCGCGAAGTCAATACCCGTGACCCTAGTCAGGTTGTTATTGATGAAGTAGCAGGGCAATGGCTGACTCTAGCACTTGCCGCCCCCTTGGATCCTATTTTTTATGCGTTAGGTTTTGTGCTATTTCGATTTATGGACATTGTAAAGCCTTGGCCTGTGAATTGGGCAGATAAAATCCTACATGGCGGCTTTGGGATCATGCTAGATGATATGATAGCGGCACTCTACGCTGGTGTGGCTTTAATGGGGATTGGTTACATATTTGGGGTTTATGGATGATTTTTGATATTGGTATTCTCGCAGGGGCCACGGATTTACTCGCTATTTGTCGAGAAAAAAAAATAAAATTGGCGACGGCCGAATCATGTACTGGGGGATTAATTAGTGGTGTGTTGACGGCAGTGCCCGGGGCTTCTGCAATTGTGGAACGCGGTTTTATTACTTATTCTAACGAAGCAAAGGCAGAAATGCTGGGCGTTCAAAATGCATTATTGACCAGCGTTGGGGCGGTTAGTGAGGAAGTTGCATGCGCGATGGCCGATGGAGCATTGGAACGTTCGAGGGCAAATCTCTCGGCAGCTGTCACGGGAATTGCAGGGCCAGATGGGGGCTCAAAGGAAAAACCAGTTGGTTTGGTGTATATCGCCGTTGCACGTCAAGGATTTAAAACTCGGCATAATCGATATTTATTCTCTGGTGACCGAGATTCTGTTCGCCGCCAAACACTCATAGAAGTATTAGGCATGCTTACCTTATTGGTAAAGGGTTAGAATTAATCGGTCTTGTTGTATATGTGCGCAGCGCGGCCTTCAAATGCATCGACCATTTTCTGCACGGCTTCATTAAAGACAAGGCCTATGGCCTTTTCCAAGATCTTTGATGAGAATTCAAAATCAACGAAAAAGTCAATTTCGACTCCTTTTGAATGCGGTTTGAATATCCAATAGTTGTTGAGAAACTTAAATGGTCCCTCGGTGTAAGTGACATCGATTCTTGCAGGTTGCGATTTAGTTGCCGGTTTAGCGGCGATGACTGAGGTAAATTGTTCCCGAAAAACTTTGAAGCCAATTACCATATCGGCCAGAACCATTTCGCAGCCGTCACTGTCAACCTCATGCTGCCGTATGCGGAGAGCTTGGCACCAAGGCAAGAAGTTCGGATAATTCTCAACACTCTTCACCAGATCGTACATTTGATCGGGACGATAAGTCAGAGTCCTTTTTTCAGTGTGCATTGGCATATACTGGGTGTTGCACAACAACGTTGGCTCCGTCAATCATCATGTCTGCTAATCTTGGTGTTGCTTCTATTCGCCAACTCACATACTTGTAGAATAGCATAATTGAACAAATACCTGTGCCCTACCAGTCAATCCAACGACATATGAAAAAAAAAATTAAGCTGGAACCGGCGAAAAGATTAACGATTAAGATTACGCGTCTTGGCCGACACGGCGATGGGGTTGCGGTTACAGAGCTTGGTCAAGTTTTCATCCCTTTCGCTTTGCCGGGCGAGCAAATCGAGGCTGAAGTGAGGGGTAATCGCGGTAAGCTAATGCGTGTTGTGCATCCTGTTCCTGAGCGTTCTCGCCCACCATGCCAAGAATTCGGCATTTGCGGTGGCTGCTCGGTCCAGCAATTAAAAAATCCTGATTATCACAATTGGAAACGAGGAACTCTTGTTGAGGCATTAACCAATCAAAATTTAATTGCGCCAGTCGATAGCATTTTGGATGCACACGGTGAAGGACGCCGGCGCGTAACCCTGCATGCTCGGCCTGAAGGCAAAACACTTAACGTCGGTTTTATGCGTCGGCGGACTTGGAAATTACACCCTATCAGTCACTGCATGCTTCTGACAAAAACGTTGTCTGACGCACCTGCGATAGCAAAGCGTATTGTAAAGCCCCTTGGTTTCCCAAAAAAAGGTGGTTTTGAGATTGGTTTAACAGAGACTGAGGCAGGAATAGATGCGGATATTAAATGTAAAAAACCAGTCAATATGCCATTATTAAGTTCACTTGCATATGTAGCTGAGAAGGATGATTTAGCTCGCCTAACTTTGAACGGTGAGATAGTTGTTGAGAGGCGTCGCCCTGTCCTTACTATGGGGGTTGCAGAAGTTTCTCCGGTTGCGGGGGGGTTCCTTCAGGCCACCCAAGCAGGCGAAGAGGCCTTGTCATCTGTGATAAGGCGTGCGCTTCCAAAAAAAGTAAAGGTGCTTGACCTTTTCTCAGGTATCGGGCCGTTTGCTCTTAGATTAGCCATGGACCATCAGGTTCATGCTAGCGACTCAAATGGGGCCGCGTTGCAAGCCTTGGACAGAGCCTGGCGTAATGCGAAAGGCTTGAAACCGATAACAACTGAAACTCGGGATCTCTTTGATAACCCGTATTTAACTACTGATTTCAATGGTTATGGCTGCGTTTTATTTAATCCTCCGCGCTCGGGGGCCAAGGCTCAGGTTCAGGAAATTGCAAGATCTGCAGCACCACTGGTTATCGCTGTCTCTTGCAATCCAGTAACTTTTGCCCGCGATGCTGCGATTTTAGTCGCTGGGGGGTATAAACTTGATCGCGTAACACCCATTGACCAATTTCGTTATAGTGCCCACGTCGAAATTATCGGGGTTTTCCGGAGAGTTTCATGTAAATAGTTTTAGGGTGTGGCGGTCTGTAAATTGATTTTAAGCAACCGATTTTGACATGGTTACATTCACAACTCGCCATTGCAATAAGCTTTAATGTAAAACGTTATCGAAGTTTATTCAGTCTAAGTGTAGGCCGCGGTTTTCCCTTATTCAAACGACTGCCATTGCCCTACTAATGGATCCCATAAATGTGTTGATAAATATGGCAGACCATAAATTGAAGCTGGGCTGTGATCTAGACTCGCCTAAGCATATGAACATGCTCGCTTAACTGCATCACGGTGGGACTTACGAGCGCCCAATACAACGCTTTATCTTGCAGACCCTTAAGCCTGGAGACATCTTTATTGATCTTGATGCTCATATGGGTTTCGTCTCGGTTTTAGCTGGAGTGGTTGTCAGTGAGGCTGGTCGTGTTGTCGCGTTTGAGCCCATCAAAGAGAACCACAGTCACTTAACCTGTCACATAAAGGAAAATAATTTAAGCTGGGTAACGCCTGTATATGCTCAACTTGCGGGCGCGTATGGGGAGATTGCGGCACACTTTAATCCAGATAACGATGGGGAGCATGCGCTTTGGGATCCGGGCCAACATTGAGCCATCGAGGAGAATCACAAGCATTTTAATAGTTGATTGAGTCAAGTCACTCGCAATCCCTCCCTAAACTTTTCTCGGATTTGCGTGTCGACGGGGTAAAACTGATGAAAATCGACACCGAGGGCGTTGAGGTAATAATCTTGGGGGCACCTGCAAACTTACTCAGCTCGCGACAGGTGAACTTTATTATTGTAGAAGTTAACTCAGGTGACCTTGAACTTATGGACTCGATTGTAAAATTTTTTTTGTATTTGCCCGGGATATAAAATTCACGGTTAGTCTTATCCACCCTTTAAATGGACCTCCGTAACAGTTAAGGAGAGGTCCCTTCCAGATAGTAAATACGTTTATAATGCCTTATTAACACTATCTTGAACTGAGAGAGTTCAATGAGTTTTGACTTCTAATAGGTTAACGTTCATCAACTTTAGCAGTGAGTAATATGACCGCAAATAATTGATCTGGATCAGACCAAACTGCCTCTCGGCTTAGGCCGGCGTGATTTGCGAGTACAGTGAACTCGTCGATAGTATACTTGTAAGAGTTTTCTGTGTGCACTGTTTCTTTTGGAGTGAAATGAAAAATGTTGCCGGTAACATTAACACTCTGCTCGATTTGACTTTCTAGATGCATTTCAATCCGACCTGCGGTTGAATTGTAGCGCACTACATGGTCAAAGAGTGAAGGAATAAAGTTAGCATTCAATTCACGGTTTATTCTAGAAAGTATATTTTTGTTGAAGGCTGCAGTTACGCCCTGAGGGTCATCATAAGCCTTTATCAAACGGGTAGAATCCTTTTTTAGATCAAATCCAATTAAAACTTTACCCTTGTGACCAACAGTCTTAGCAATTGCGGTTAGAAGTTTTGCATCTTCAGGTGGCGCAAAATTGCCAATGGTAGAACCGGGAAAAAACGCGACCTTCCCCTCAACGGTTTTCGGCATTTTGGGAACTTTGATTGGCCCTGTAAAGTCAGCAGCCATAGGATAGACCGGTAGCGAGGGAAAATCACTTGCAAGAATTTTAGTTGCAATCCTTAATTGCTCCCTACTGATGTCAATAGCGACTAGCGCAGCTGGATTTTGTAATGCAGATAGCAAAACCCTAACTTTGTCTAATGCCCCTGAACCATACTCGATAAGTGCCTTATTTGGTCCAATAGCCTCCGAAATACTTTTAATGTGATCACTCAAAATTTTGTTCTCGGTCCGTGTGGGGTAATAAGCATCAAGTCTGGAAATTTTTGTAAATAGTCTTGCTCCTTCAGCATCATAGAAATATTTAGACGGAAGCGTCTTTGGCACCTCTGAGAGACCTTTGAGAACATCGGTTAAAAATGTGTTTGGGCTATCAATAAGATTTTCGTCTGTCTCAGCATGAAGTGATGTCATTTTTAACCTTTTCAATGCGCGAACGTGTATGACTGTATAGATGGATTACAATACAGCAAGGCCGTAATAAAGTTAAAATACTGGAATTAAACTCAATCGTGGATGTTAAAAAATTTACAATGAATTGTTGAGGGACTTCGCGGAGCTTCATTGGCATTTTGTGCTCAAGCATATTGATCTGTATATTAGTTTTTTAAATTCTTTGAGTGTGGAACGTCTTGCATTGTCTTAATAACAGTTGCACATATTAATATCCAGGAGTCACCTGTTGTGGTTTCAATGCTGCAAGTGAAGGGCTTTGCTGTGTATCAAACTGCTTAGCGTGGAATTGGTAAATCCATTGTTAACTGAACACATTTTTGAAAAATTTAGAGATCGGAATAGTAATTTCGCCAATATTATTCCGAGTCGAGCCATTAATAAAAAGAAGATTGATATACGATCAGTATTTCTCTACCACGCTGGGCGGACAGGCGGAGTAGCCTTGTCGACCGCATTTAATGCGGTAATCTCCTCCTTATTAGAGCACACGCAATCGAATAGTAAGAACTTTGCTGCCGGTCGTGTTGAGGTAATTTCACCGGAAGCGCTGAAGGCCCATCATTTTTTTATAGGATCTCATGCCTCGTATGGGTTTCACAATAATTTTCACCCTCAACCTTTTCAATTAGTTGCTTTGGTTCGGGATCCAGTTGCCCGCGTCACATCTTCGTATACCAAGCAATGTATGCGGCGCGGAAGCCTACCGACTCGTGATAATTTTGTTCATTTCTTATCAGAAACTGATGTTCATAACGCTATGACGTGCCAGCTATGTGGTCTTGACCCGGGAAGCGTAATTCAGGCCTCACATTTTGAAATAGCTGTTGCCAATCTAAACCAATATTTTACTGCTTTTTGTGAAACTGTGCACTCAAAGTTTATTTTGGATTACTATTTCACCTTGTTTAATTTTCCAAATTTAATCCAGGATATTCCAAATAGGACGCTCTCTGCTTATCAATTGAAAGTTCCTGATTTGTCCGAGGCGATACTGGAAAAAAATACGTTTGATTTAAAGCTGTATAATTGGGTTTGCGATAACTCACGCATGCCATTTGTTGAGGAAATTGCAGATGAAGTCTCGCCGTTTACTGTAATAATGTATGAGAATGAAAAGGAAACCCATTCGGCCGTTAAGTGGAGGCTATTCTCCACGGAAATTGTGGTTTCGTTATTGGATAACGAACCCGAGTTAATGGATGATGTTGGTGCTCTGTATAAACGATGCGTAATTGTAAGTGATAATCCCAAGAGGAGTGGTTAAACCACCTTCAATTCTTTATCGGATAGAAACAAAGCCATCAATGACTGTTACAAAGTTTTTGACTTTTTCTATATGTTGTTGTGTTTAGGCCGTTGACATGCTGTAAAGAGCGAATATCCTAGATATTAATATTACGTAATCTTTTTATTTAGGCGCTCATTAAACTAACTTCTTTTTCTCGCGCTATCTGCAATTTTGCGAAGTCAGCATCGGCGTGATAACTGGATCGAGTTAAAGGCGTGGACGCAACCAATAAAAAGCCTTTAGACTCACCAATGTGTTTCAACTCGTCAAATTCTTCGGGTGTTACGAAGCGATGGACAGCTGCATGACGAGTCGTTGGTGCTAAGTATTGCCCAATGGTGAGGAAATCTACATTTGCAGCGCGTAAATCATCCATTACCTTTAGGATTTCATTCTGCTCCTCCCCAAGGCCCAGCATAATCCCAGATTTGGTAAAGATATTCGGGTTCATTTTTTTGACATCAGCTAAGTTTTTGAGTGAGTGAGAGTAACGTGCCCCGGGGCGAATGGTTGGATATAGCCGCGGGACCGTCTCTAAATTGTGGTTGAAGACGTCCGGGCCAGATCTAGTAACTATTTCAAGGGCATCTGGTTTGTTCCGGAAGTCAGGAGTAAGGATCTCAATTGTTGTCTTTGGTGAACGTTCCCGAATAAGTTTAATGCATCTGGCGAACTGCGAAGCTCCACCATCGGTGAGGTCGTCACGGTCGACACTGGTAATGACTACATGGGCCATTCCAATAGTTGCCACTGAGGTTGCTAAGTTTTCGGGCTCCATCAGGTCAACGACCCCGGGTTTCCCCGTAGCGACGTTGCAGAATGCACAGGCACGCGTACAAATATCACCAAGGATCATTACGGTTGCATGCCTCTTTGACCAACACTCACCTATATTTGGGCACGCGGCTTCCTCGCAGACCGTATTTAAATTTTTTTCGCGCATAAGGTCTCGTGTTAACGTGTAGGCTGTTGATGTCGGGGCTTTAACCTTGATCCATTCAGGTTTCTGAATTGATGGATTGGGCTTGTTCCTCGCCTTTTCGGGGTGTCGAAGTCGGCTATTTTTAGGAGGTAGATATTCAATGTCGCTCATAATACTTGCTTTTAAACTTTATGCTTTTTAAGTTTTGAAGTTTGCTACTAACTAATGAATGTTTGATAACGATAGGTTCGGGCCTTTTTTCAACATTCTACACAAAAAAAAACTGATAAGTTTATTATTTTGTCAGACTTTCTTAATTTTTTACGGAACAATTGCCCCGGGAGATCTTTTTTTTGGGAGGCACAGTCTATTTTTTGAGACGGCCTACCTTCCTGCCCTGCCCCAAAAAACGCAACCAGTAATATTTTTCATCAAATTATTGTATGTTTCTTATAAGTGAAGAACACGATCATAAGCATCGAGTGCCGACTCATGTAACATTTCAGATAAAGTAGGATGTGGGAAGATAGTATGAATCAGATCTTCCTCTGTAGTTTCGAGGCCTATGGCTACGACGAAGCTTGAGATTAACTCTGTTACTTCTGCTCCCACCATATGTGCGCCAAGTAACTCTCCAGTGTTGGCATTGAAAACAGTTTTAATTAAACCGTTTGTTTCACCTAGTGCAATTGCTTTGCCATTACCAATAAACGGAAAGCGACCGATCTTCAGCTTATGCCCTGCTTCTATGGCCTCCTCCTCCGTCATGCCAACGCTGGCAATTTGAGGATGACAAAATGTACACCCCGGTATCCTAGCTTTGTCAATCGGATGCGTATCAAGACCGGCGATGTTTTCAATGCAGATGACGCCCTCATGTTCTGCTTTATGCGCTAGCATGGGAGGCCCCGCCACATCGCCAACGGCGTAGACGCCGGGCTCATCGGTACAGCCATAGCCATCTACTACTATACAACCCCGATCAGTCTTTACTTTGGTTGTATCGAGGCCAATATCCTCAATGTTACCGATAACTCCAACTGCAGAAATCACCCTATCGACTGTGACTTGGCGAGCCTCCCTTTTTCCATCCTGAATAGTCGCGGTGACGTTACTCGCGGTTTTATTGAGAGCGGTGATTCTTGCATTGGAGATGATTTTAATACCGTTTTTCTCAAATTGTTTTTGGGCTAAGTCGGCTATTTCGGAATCTACGGCCGTAAGTATCCTTGGCATTACCTCAATGACTGTTACATCTGCGCCCATTGCATTGTAAAAACTGGCAAACTCGATACCTATCGCTCCTGACCCAATAACTAATAGAGATTTTGGCATGATGTTCGGCCTTAAAGCTTCGAAATAGGTCCATATCAGCTTACCGTCAGGTTCTATCCCCGGTAATACGCGCGGTCGTGAACCGGTGGCGATAATAACGTGTTTAGTGGAGAGACCTCTAACAGACCCGCCATCGTTATTTAGAACCTCAACTTTGTTCGGGCCATCTAATCTTGCGCGACCATCAAGGACGGTGATTTTATTTTTTTTTAAGAGGTTAGTGACGCCGTTGTTTAGTTGCTTAGAGATGGAGCGGGATCGATTAATGACTTTATCTAGATCAAAACTAATGTTTTCTGCGGCTAAGCCGAAATCATGGGCATTTTTAATATAGGTCCAGATTTCTGCGGAGCGCAGCAACGCCTTAGTTGGTATACAACCCCAATTGAGGCAGATTCCACCCAAGTGCTGGCTTTCAACTACACATGTCCTTAAACCTAGTTGAGATGCGCGAATAGCACTTACGTAGCCGCCCGGACCACCACCAATTATAATTGCGTCGAAATCCATATCGGCCATAATTTATGTTTCCTCCAGTTGATCACATGTCAACTTGCTAACTGGTGTATCACCCGTGTTGATGACCCCATTACGTTCAACTATCGTCCTCCCGTATTATGTTGGTTGACGGCCTAGGCTCGACACTTTCGGATATTATTTGTAATTTCCCGGGTTTGAGAGTCATTGAATGGGCTCGGAATTTGATAATCATTGCTCTATTAATGACCAAAATAACTCGTTGACCTCTTCATGCTTGTGCCAACTGAATTCACCTTACATCTTGACTATTTAGATCTCGTAGTTACCAAGATTGGCAATAACTCTTGGGGACCAGTTATCTTTGCAATTTAATAAGTTAGTACCTAACTCGGTCTCATCCATTTCTAGCCTCCAATCAGCCCTAAAGCATCAATTGCAGTGGGTCCTCTATGACGACCTTCAGTTCATTGATGAACTTGGCTGCAACGGAACCATCAATGCAACGGTGGTCTACTGCGAGTGTTACAGTCATCACGGTCGCTACAGCAAGTTTACCACTTTTTATTACGGCGCGTTCCTCAGCTACTCCGACTGAGAGGATCGCCCCTTGCGGGGGATTAATGATGGAGGTAAAAGCTTTAATTCCGTGCATGCCGAGGTTAGAAATTGTAAAGGTGCCTCCCTCGAACTGCTCTGGTTTAAGCTTGCCCTTTCGTGCTTTTTTTATGAGTTCATTGGACTCGGCCGCAATAGCTGCTAGGCCCTTACCACCTGCGTCTTTGATAATTGGTGTGACCAATCCACCCTCTACTGCAACCGCCAAGCTAATATCAAAACGCTTAAAACGTAAAATGGCCTCGTTGGTATATGTGACATTGCAATTTGGAACACGAGATAACGCTATAGCTACGGCTTTAATTATTAAATCATTAATAGTGATTTTGTATTGGATGTGGTCTCTGCTGTTTAATTCCTCTCGGACGCTTGTCAGCGCATCCACGTAGATGTCCGCACTCAAGTTGAAATGCGGAGTATCGCGAGCGGAAGTGGTCAATCGTTCGGCGATGCGTTTGCGCATGGAAGAATTTTGAAAAACCTCGAATTCTGGCATACTTGAAAGTATTGGGCTTTCGGTGGAGATCGCTTGTGCGGCACCAGATGACACCTGAGTACCAACTTGAAACTTACTTTGTGATACACTCGTTGAACTGGAGCTCACGGCTTGTTCTACATCACGTTTAATGATGCGGCCGTGAGGGCCAGATCCCTCCAGTTTCCCCAAGCTTATGTTATTCTGAACCGCTAAACGTTTGGCCAATGGGCTCGCAAAAACACGGGGGACACTTGTTTTCACAGGGTCGCCATCGACTTTTGGAACCAGATTGCCGCTGGGCCCTCGTGTGCTTTCTGGGTTCGGTTGGGTTTTATTTGTGGAGAAGGCTCCGAGCGAAAATTCACTTATGCCGCCCAAAACAGTGTCATCCTCCCCCTCCTCTAAGAGTAAAGCGATAACTTGGTTAACTGAGACCGATTCTGTGCCATCAGCAATTAGAATTTTACCAAGTGTTCCTTCATCAACAGCTTCAATTTCCATTGTCGCCTTATCGGTCTCAATCTCGCAAAGGATGTCTCCGGGGTCGATTCGTTCACCCTCTGATTTGAGCCACTTTGTGAGCGAACCCTCAGTCATTGTTGGCGAAAGCGCGGGCATTAGGATTTCTATTGGCATATTTTATTTTCCTATTCCGCGTAACTAATGGCTTTGGTCGCTGCCACGACTTTGTCTGCATTTGGAAGTGTTAAAGCCTCAAGGTTAGCCGCGTAGGGCATTGGAACGTCCTCACTGCTTACCCGTTTTATTGGCGCATCTAAGTAATCAAAAGCCTCCTCCATTACGCGAGCAGCAAGTTCACTTCCAATACCACACGTGCCCCAACCTTCCTCTACATTGACTAACCGATTAGTTTTTTTCACTGATTCGATGATGGTCTCTGTATCTAATGGACGTAGGCTTCGTAAGTTTATAACCTCAGCATCGATCCCTTCATCAGCAAGTTTCTCAGCAGCTTCAAGTGCATAGCCCACACATATAGAAAAGGCTGTAATTGTGACATCATTTCCGGGTCTTTCGATTTTCGCTTTACCGATTGGCAAAGTGAAATTCTCGTTATCTGGGACCTGAAAACTTTGTCCATAGAGCATTTCATTTTCGAGAAATACAACTGGGTTTGGGTCTCTTATCGCTGACTTTAGGAGGCCCTTTGCATCCTCACCCGACCATGGTGAAACAACTTTAAGGCCGGGAACTTGCGCATACCAGGCAGCGAAGCACTGGGAATGTTGGGCTGCAACGCGCGCCGCCGCTCCGTTAGCCCCACGGAAAACCATAGGAGCACCCATTTGTCCGCCAGACATGTAAAGTGTTTTTGCTGCTGAGTTAATAATTTGATCAATGGCTTGCATCGCAAAATTAAATGTCATGAACTCGACGATGGGTCGAAGACCGCCAAATGCGGCTCCGACCGCTAGTCCGGTAAATCCGTGTTCGGTGATCGGTGTATCAATCACGCGTTTGTCGCCGAATTCTCCCAATAGCCCCTGACTTACTTTATATGCCCCCTGATATTGAGCAACCTCCTCGCCCATTAGAAATACACTTTTGTCATTTCGCATCTCTTCTGCCATGGCGTCTCTCAAAGCTTCTCGGATGGTTAAAACTCTTGTTGGGCTCCCCGAAACGCTAGAAAAAGGTGTTTTTGAAGGTTTAAGCGATGGCTTTGTCACGGTCGATGTTGAGACGTGGGTAGACTTTATATCCATTTTTGTTGATGTATCAAAAGTAACAATATTCTCATCTTCTTCCGCAATAACTGCAATTGGCGTATTTACGGTAACTCCCTCACTACCTTCAGGAACAAGTATTTTTTTAAGCACACCTTCGTCGACGGCTTCAACTTCCATTGTCGCTTTATCAGTCTCAATTTCACATAGTACATCGCCGCTTGTAACTGGCTCGCCCTCACTTTTAGCCCATTTGGCAATAGTACCCTCGGTCATTGTGGGTGAAAGTGCCGGCATTAATACCTCGATGGCCATTCTTGCTAATCTCCTTTAGTTTCTCTAAGCGCTTATTCCGCTTAAATCTAGGCGAGAATATTGGTATAAAGCTCAGACTCCTCGGGTTCAGGGCTTTGTTGTGCAAACTCAGCTGCCATAGTAACCGCTGCCTTAACTTCACGATCGATCTCTTTGAGGTCCCCCTCATTAGCTGCACCGGCATCTAAAATTTTCGTGCGAAGAGTATCTATCGGGTCGGTTTCTTGACGGACTTGGCTCACTTCCTCTTTGGAACGATATTTAGCCGGATCCGACATAGAGTGTCCTCGATAGCGATATGTTTTCATCTCGAGAATGTATGGACCCTTACCTGATCGACACCAATCGGACGCTAGTTCGGCGGCAGCACGGACTTGAACCACATCCATACCATTAACTTGCTCACCGGGAATACCGAATGACTCTCCACGTTTGTATAACTCAGTGACAGCGGAGGCTCTCTCAATTGACGTTCCCATGCCATATTTATTGTTTTCTATTACATATATAACGGGTAACTTCCACAAACTGGCCATATTAAAAGCTTCGTAAACTTGTCCTTGGTTAATTGCACCATCACCGCAATATGCATGGCACACCCCACCATCAGTTAAATAGTTATGGGCGAAGGCTAATCCTGTGCCTATTGGTATTTGCGCACCGACAATACCATGGCCACCAAAAAAATTTTTCTCACGGCTAAACATATGCATTGAGCCGCCTTTTCCTTTTGAATAACCGTCTTTCCTGCCTGTTAATTCAGCCATCACCCCTTTAGGGTCCATGTCACAAGCTAGCATGTGCCCGTGATCTCGGTAACTGGTGACAACGGTATCTACGGGACTTGCAGCAGCTTGCATCCCAACCACGACCGCCTCTTGCCCGATGTATAAATGACAGAAACCGCCAATCAAACCCATGCCATATAGCTGACCAGCCTTCTCTTCAAATCGCCGGATTCCAAGCATACTGCGATAGTATTTAAGTAATTCGGGCTGTGACCCATCTAATACTTTCTTTCCGGGTCTACTTTTTTTCTCTATTTTTTTTGCAGCTCGGGGTCCGGACTTTTTTGGGGCTCTGGCCATGATGTACTCCCTCCTAACTAGGCCGCGATATTGGGGTAAAATTTTATTAACAAACCATTTTAAGTTTAAGCTAAGGGGAGAGACGGTACAACAAAATAGGACTGAATTAACCCCACTTTTTGCACGCTTTCAAAAAAATTAATTTAATTTTGATTAATTTTAGGTAATCTGGTTACGCTACATTACGTAATTTGGTCTCAGTATGGGTTTTAACGGGTTCATGCCATTGCCAATGGCAGCCCTCGGATGCGATGCAATCATTAAGATCGATAGTATGTGGTATGAGGTCGCTGGAGGTTTTTTGCCAGGCCTGCATAGCGTGAAAGGTTTTCCAATAAACGATCTTAACCGGGCGGTTACCATTAGCTATGTCATCTGCAAAACCGATAAAACCGCTAAACAACATTGCTGCTGACAAAGTTGTTGCCAACGCATCAGAAAATTGTCCGGCATTTGTCTCTGGGCTTGGCGCGGTGAAAAGCGCGGTAAAAAATGGAGGTTTATCGAGATCAACGAAACGAGGCATTGTCAAAAAAACCAACGATAGATGGAATTACATTTGTTAGACGACGCTTGAGCGGTAGCCTGTTAGTTTGGATCTGAGTGGGCCTTTCAGCAATGAGGTGTTTGCGTCTTTTGTGAGAAATAGGCTCTTTGACCGAAGCTACCTTAATCTTAAAAAGTGAGTCGATAGGATTGTTTGGAAATGTACTTTTAATTTGTTTAACGCATATTCGATACCATTCTGTGTAAGATGCCATATCGCTCCAATACACTACGGATAGCCAAAGCCCACTTTCGTCACGTGTTGTCTCAAGACCCATGAAGCCCATTTGTGCGGGAGCTAAACTCACCATTTCATCAGTTGGTCGCCGCTTGGGAACAGTAAAGTTATCGACACCAGTGGTATCGTAAAAAATTACAGCGATGAACGGTGGATTAGGAGTCTCTGCAAGAACCCAATTTTGCGCTAAAGACATTAATATTTCCTCTCTGAATCTATGAATACGACGTCGTCGCGATGGCCAAAATTAAGCATTAAACGCGCGCGTTCGTCGAGCATATCCGGATCAAGGCTGCCCGGATTGAGTAAACGAACGCGCTTTTCGAGGAAGGATTTTTGATCGTCAGTTTTTTGGGCCATGGTTTCCGCACGCACAACTTGCTTTTGAAGTTGCCACCAGGCAAACAAACCACGATCACCCTGAAAAGTGTGATAGGCAAAATAACAAGTCATCGCCAAACCCAAAAATGGAATGCCGACCGCTTTGATATACTTATGAACCCCATATTGGAGAATCATCTTAAGAACCACACCTTTTGAGAACCAAGAGTAATTGGCAATCCAAAATCCGATCCAAAGATTACCCCTTAGGTCTTAACAAGCCGTTACTTGTTGCTCAGAGCTAACTTAATTGAAGCCGCTAACATGAGACTATATCTCTACCAGCATAACGTGCTTCATTGCCTAATTCTTCTTCAATACGCATAAGTTGGTTGTATTTGGCGATTCGATCGGAACGGCTCAACGAGCCCGTTTTGATTTGCCCGGCATTAGTTGCAACAGCAATGTCTGCAATAGTCGTATCCTCTGTTTCGCCAGATCTATGCGATATTACATTAGTGTACCCAGCTTTATAAGCAATTTGGATAGCCTCTAAAGTTTCTGATAATGTACCAATCTGATTGACCTTAATTAATATAGAGTTTGCAACGCCCTGTTCGATGCCATAGCTCAAACGCTTCGGATTGGTAACAAATAGATCGTCCCCGACTAACTGACATTTTGATCCAAGCTCTTCCGTTAATGCCTTCCAACCATCCCAATCGTCCTCCGCCATGCCATCCTCGATTGTCATTATAGGATAACTAGAGACGAGCTTGGCCCAATACTCTACCAAGCCATCTGCATCGAGAGATTTACCTTCACCTTTTAAATTATAATAACCGTCTTCATAAAACTCGGTTGAAGCCGCATCAAGTCCGAGCATTACGTCGTCACCAGGCGTATAACCCGCCGCTTCAATAGCTCCCATGATGAAATCAAGCACATCGGTTGCAGAACATAGATTTGGTGCAAATCCACCCTCGTCGCCGACATTGGTATTATGGCCCGCGTCGCTCAAACTCCTCTTTAAAGTTTGAAAAATCTCTGAACCCATACGAATACTCTCCGCTGCAGACATTGCACCAACGGGTAAAATCATAAATTCTTGAATATCGATTTGATTGTCCGCGTGTTCACCACCATTGATAATATTCATTAAAGGTACAGGTAAAGTGTGCGCAAAGGCGCCGCCGATATAGCGATAAAGTGGCATGGCTGCCTCTTCGGCTGATGCTTTTGCAACGGCTAATGAAACGCCTAATATGGCGTTAGCTCCCAAACGCCCTTTATTATCTGTGCCGTCTAATTCTATCATAGAACGGTCGATATGCAGTTGCTCCTCTGCATCAAACCCAGATAAAAGATCAAAAATCTCGCCGTTGACTGAGGAACACGCTCCTAATACTCCCTGACCGCCAAAACGATTTTTATCCGAGTCACGCAGTTCAATTGCCTCGTGAGCACCTGTTGAAGCGCCAGACGGTACGGCCGAGCGGCCCATTGTACCAGTTTCCAGCATAACTTCGACTTCGATTGTTGGATTGCCGCGGCTGTCGAGAATTTCGCGCGCATGGATATCGACAATAGCGGTCATGAGTAACTCCCTAAATATCTTATGTGATCATGTTTATGTCGGTTTTTTAATAGGCTTGATGTCTAAGGCAAATCCATAATTGGATGGCGTTTGGCGATTATATCGAAATCAATGAGCATTTCTATTATATCTTTCAGATCTGAAATGGGGATCATATTGGGTCCATCAGAAGGTGCATTATCTGGGTCTTGGTGAGTTTCTATAAAAATAGCAGCCACACCTATCGCAACTGCTGCGCGCGCTAAAACCGGCGCAAACTGACGTTGGCCTCCAGATGTAATGCCATGTCCACCCGGTTGCTGAACAGAGTGGGTTGCATCAAAAACTACCGGATGACCAGTGCTGGCTAAAATAGCCAAGCTCCGCATATCCGCGATCAAGGTATTATAACCAAAGCTTACGCCCCGCTCGCATAACATGACATCGAGGTTACCGTCGTTAGTGATTTTCTTCACCACATTGGCCATATCCCATGGGGCTAGGAATTGCCCTTTCTTTACGTTGATCGGTTTTCCAGTTGCTGCTGCAGCCCGCAGAAGGTCTGTCTGGCGGCATAGAAAAGCTGGAATTTGCAGGACATCAACGACTGCTGCAGCTAATCCACATTGCTCTGCCGTGTGGATATCGGTTAATGTTGGGAGACCTGTTTTGTTACGAACTTCGTTAAATATCGGCGCCGCCTCTTCTAAGCCGAGTCCGCGAGCGCTATCAACGCTAGTCCGATTGGCTTTGTCAAAAGAGGTCTTAAAGATCATACCTACACCAAGAGCGTTGGATATATCGGCTAACTTTCCTGCGATATCTAGTGTGTGCTGACGGCTCTCCATTTGACATGGTCCTGCGATAACTATCAGTGGTAGGTTGTTCCCAACCCGTAAATCTCCGACCTGAATATGGTGTTGCTTGACGGTCATGATCTCTAGACTAATCTTGATTGATCGACTGCAGCCCCTACGAAGGCTGTGAATAAGGGATGAGGTTCAAATGGGCGTGATTTTAGCTCTGGATGAAACTGCACACCGAAAAACCATGGATGGTCGGGTATTTCAACTACTTCCGGCAAGATTCCGTTTGGCGATTTAGCAGAGAAAACCATGCCTTTCGATGCCAAGTCCTGCTCATACGCAAGATTTACCTCATACCGGTGACGATGACGCTCTGAAATACGATCTGTACCATAGATCTTATGGATACGGCTATTTTTTTGAACCAGGGCTTCGTAGGCGCCGAGGCGCATTGTACCCCCCATATTGCTCTCGGTGCTGCGCATCTCAACGAGGCCATCACGCTCCCACTCTGTTAGCAAGCCGACGATTGGGTTTTGGCACTGACCGAATTCAGTTGAGCCCGCACCTCTTATACCAGCTAAGTTACGTGCCGCCTCAACGACTGCCATTTGCATTCCAAGGCAGATACCAAAAAAAGGAACTCGGTGTTCTCTCGCGAATGAGGCTGCAGCTATTTTACCCTCCACACCACGTTCTCCGAAACCTCCCGGGACTAATATTCCGTGCACCCCCTGCAAGTGTTGAAATGTATCCTCATTCTCAAAAATCTCAGAATCAATCCAATTAAGGTTAACCCTAACATTGTTAGCTATTCCGCCGTGTGCAAGAGCTTCTGATAAAGACTTATATGCATCCAGTAATCCCGTATACTTCCCGACAACAGCTATAGAAACTTCGCCTTCGGGTCTGGTGACACGCTCCATTATATCATACCAACGTGCCAAATCAGGCTGTTGCGGATCAACATTAAAGAAACGGCATACCTCGTCATCCAATCCTTGGTTATGATAACTGATTGGAACCTGGTATATGGAGGACACGTCTAATGCAGGTATCACTGAGCTCTGTTGAACATTGCAAAAGAGGGCAATTTTTTCTCTTTCACCCTCAGGTAAATCTCTTTCTGCACGGCAAAGCAAAAGATCTGGTTGAATACCCACTGACAGCAACTCCTTTACAGAGTGCTGTGTTGGCTTTGTCTTCAATTCACCAGCAGTGGGTATATAAGGGAGAAGGGTCAGATGGAGGTACATACAATTAGCGCGACCCAAGTCGTTCCCTAATTGCCGAATAGCCTCTAAAAACGGCAGCCCCTCGATATCGCCAACTGTACCGCCGATTTCACAAAGTACGAATTCCTCATCGGTCAGGTCGTTGATCACGAATTTTTTTATCGCTTCAGTTACGTGAGGAATTACCTGAATAGTTGCGCCGAGATAGTCACCTCTGCGCTCTTTGGCGATGACATCTGAGTATATACGGCCGGTTGTCACGTTATCCGACTGCTGGGAAGAAACTCCGGTGAAGCGCTCATAGTGACCAAGATCTAGGTCTGTCTCTGCGCCATCATCAGTCACATAAACCTCTCCGTGCTGATACGGACTCATAGTGCCGGGGTCGACATTTAGGTAGGGATCTAGTTTTCGCAGTCGAACCTTAAAACCTCGGGCCTGCAACAGTGCCCCCAAAGCCGCTGATGCTATGCCTTTACCAAGAGAGGAGACTACGCCGCCAGTAATGAAAATGTAACGCGTCATGACAAATAACAATATACAATTGTTCCGAGCTCACAAAAGATAAAGAGACTACTGATTTAACCGAGGCCTCCACCTAAGGTAAAAGTATCTATTCTCAACGTGTTGCATCAATTTCCGATAGGCGCGGCTGGATCTGCCGGGACTGAAGGTTGGGTGGCTGATTCTGTTGGTGGGGCTAAAATCGATGGCGATTCGGTCTCGCTAGACGCTAAAATTGCTAAAATCATGCTAGTTACAAAAAAACTAGCAGCTAAAAAAGCGGTCGTGCGAGTTAACAAGTCAGCTGCCGCGCGACCAGTCATGAATCCACCACCACTGCCGCTGCCGCCACCCATGCCGAGGGCACCTCCCTCGCTACGTTGGATCAAAATCACACCAACGAGTCCGAGCGCAATCAAGAGATGAATGACTAAAATAATCGTTTGCATGGCTCAGAAAACCTCATGGAAAGGAGAAACTGACTTGTAGACTTTCGCGTCAGATAAGTAAATCCGTTTCCCTACACATTATGTGTAATAAAATTTGGATAATCCTATGAGGATCTCGATATGTTATAAAATTTTATAATCCAATCGGTGATCAATTTTCATCCAAAATATTAGTATAGATTTCTGGATCCGTTATGCCCTCCGACCCGATTAATAATATACGTGACGCTTCAGTGATCTGGATCTTCTCGCGTAATTTTGCCTGTAATGCGCTTGTAACAAAACCTGCCAAGCCTGCAATCCCACTCTCACCGGCCTCGATAGCGGTGTCACCCGCGAGGGGGCGGGCCATAAGGCGGACGGCTGGGCCAACTAAACTCTCTGGAATTGTGAGAAAATCAGATGCTTCTTCAGCAAGGATGTGCCAAGCAAGTTGAGAGGGTTCCCCGCAGGATAAACCGGCCATTAGGGTTTCTGTGACGATCTTGGTTTGAGTTGCCTTACCATTCTCCGCGCTTTCGAAGAGACATGGGGCTAACTCCGGCTCTACAACTACTACATGTGGGCTGGCATCTCTCCATGCTTGGCGAAAGTAAGCCGCGACCGCTGCTGCTAGGCCTCCCACCCCGCCTTGCAAGAACACGTGACTAGGGGGTGTTTTCATAGTCTCGCATACTTCTCTCGCCATTACTCCGTACCCAGCCATGACTTGGCGCGGGATATCAATGTAACCGGTCCAAGATGTGTCAGAAACGATGGTCCAACCATATGCTTGAGCCTCTCTTCTGGTTGCGGCAACGCTAGCGTCGTAGTCCCCCATAACGCGGATAACTTCGGCGCCAAGATCACGCATAGCTTGAGCTCGGCTGCTACTAACTTCAGCATGAATATAAATCCGACATGGGCTTCCTAGACGTCTCGCCCCCCAAGCAACAGACCTGCCGTGGTTACCATCGGTTGCCGTAACGAGTGTGATTTTTGCCGCTAGGTCAGCATATTCGGGACTGGTGATTTTAGAGATTGAAATGTCATGGCCAACCCGTGTGGAAATTTTCTCACGTATTACGTTTGCTGCTGCGTAAGCACCACCCAACGCTTTGAAGCTTCCAAGCCCAAACCGTGAGCCTTCGTGTTTATAAAAGATTTTTTCAACATTAGTTGATTGAGCCAAGGCAGGCAGTTGCAACAGGGGGGTTGGAGCATACCCAGACCAAGTTCTTATTTCGTTGTACGCTTCGTTGAAATCACTCTCGGAAATCACGTGTTTAAATGCTTCACCGGCCTGACGTAAACCTAGAGTATGACGAGCTTTAGCGACCTGAAATGTATCGAGCATGTGGCTTGGCCCTTGCAAATAAATACCGCCACAGCAGACAACCACTAGGCACCTGCGGAAGCAACCCTCATTAGTATTACTTTAAAAATTTTCAAAAGTAATCTGTGTGCCAAGTTGAAGGAACAGCCGCACTAGTAATAATTGTGACGCAAAATTAGAGTTATTTATTTTTAACAAATTGTGTTAGGCATATTGCCGCCTGCCATGCCTTGTCGTAGTTTTATTCCATGGGCTAAGTGGCGAGGTTTCCTCTGAGATGAAGCACGACTTAATTTTCAACACCCGATTTTTTTTCTCGACGGCACCTTTGCCCTGTCCGTACTTACCTGATCGAATGGAGCGCCGTGTAGTAACCGAGCTAATTGGCCGCGATACTTTGGAAATGCATGAACAGTTGTCATTGGCTGGGTTCCGGCGCAGCCATGGTATCGCTTATGCGCCGGCTTGTGCGGGATGCAATGCGTGTAAGGCAGTCCGTGTCTTGGCAAATGAATTTAAATGTGGTCGTGCACACCGGCGTGTAAGGAGAAGAAATGCAGATATCATTGCTCAGCCACTTGCTCCGTTTGCCACGGAGGAGCAATTTCAACTATTTGCCGCTTATCAGAGAGCACGACATAGCGATGGTGAAATGTCAAAGATGGACTTCTTTGAATATCAGGGGTTAGTTCAAGACACTCCCGTAGAAACTGAAGTAGTTGAATTTAGAGATTTATCGGGAGATTTAATAGCCGTTTGTTTGACGGACCGGATGATCAATGGTCTGTCCGCAGTCTATAGCTTTTTTGACCCTAAGTTAGATCGACGCAGTTTGGGAACATATATGATACTTTGGTTGATCGAAGAAGCACAGCGGCGATCTATGGCGTATGTCTATCTTGGGTTCTGGATAGCTGAGTGTGCTAAGATGGCTTACAAACTAAAATTCTCACCCTTAGAAGTCCGGACCAGTGGGGGTTGGGGCGTGTTGGGTGGTAAGGCAATCGAGCGCGAAATACTCGGGGGAACCAGCTCTCGAGATTATACCCCTGAAGCACCGATAAATTTGACTTTTAGTGAGATTCTGTAAGCCACTGATATTAATACGTAAATTTATTTTTAAAAATCTAGAGAAATGTCTCGATGGTGAGATTGGCAACTTGCAACAGCCTCGGCTTGCTCATCCGATAAACGATCTTGTTGCCTTGCGCCAATCGTTAATCGAATGGCATTTTCGTAATTAGTTAGATCGGTAGCGAGCTGTTTTTCCGCTCTTTTTCGCCATTTCATCTCAGCTGTATGAGCATTCAAAGCTTTGATTAATTCAGCAGCTGCTTTATCTAAATTGGGACTTTTACCCCGAAGAGCCCGGCGCGCACGTGATAGTTTTGATTTTATCGGATGAGCTCCAGCGATAGCACCGACATCCATTTCTACAGACTTGATAAACTCTATTGCTGCTTCAGGAGTACTCGTGAAAATAATTTTTTCGAGCCTTTTAATTCGTCCTCTGAGGTTAACTAACGCCGGTGAAGAAGCAATGATTTTGCGCAAGTTTACTATGGGTTCGTAGGCATCATCAACCGAGCGTCGATAGAGCTGCCTCGCCTTTTTTTCTGCACCTGCCAATTTCACATAAGTCTCACGTATCCTTTCCCAACCAATAGGATAGTGGGTTTGGACTAAATTTAATTCGTTTTTTAACCCAGCAATTTTTATATTGATATGTCTTTTTTTTGCCACGTTATCGGCCGTTTGGGTGAGACGTTTGAGATATTGAGCCTTTTTTTCTAGTCTATTGAGCTCACGTTTAATAGACGTTGTTCTGACTCGTAAGTCCCGTATTTTTGAATGAGGATCAACATACTCCGGGAGGAAAGACTCAAGAGAAGCCTTAGCTGAACGAACTTTTGCGACGGTTGGTAAGACTCTGCTTGCGGCTGCCAGACCCTCATTCATGTTGGCTTTTAAGTCATTTGGTAGATAAGAGATATTAAGTTTATTAGCGTTGTTAATGCTGACTTTCAGTGCTTCCGCCTTGAGATCATATTGTGTAAAGAGATAATCTTCTAGGCAGAGCTGCAAGCGAGGGTTAGTTGGTGGCGGCGCTGTGTCTGATGTTAAATAGACTTTACTTGGCAAATAATTAACGAGTGGCGGAAATAAACCAACAATTAACAAACCAGTCAGCTGCAGTGCAATAAAGGGCGCAACGCCTTTATACATGGAGACTGTTCGCACAATAGTAGGGGCAACGCCGCGTAAATAGAAAAGAGCGAACCCAAATGGCGGTGTTAAGAATGAAGTCTGCATATTGACCCCTATCATAACGCCAAGCCAAACAGCGGTTACATTAGCAGATGGGTCAGCCAATAATATTGGAGCAATAATTGGTACTACGACAACGGCAATTTCAATAAAATCCAAAAAGAATCCTAAAACAAAAATTACAGCCATAACAACAATGAATTTTGTAATAAAGCCACCAGGGAGTCCCGTTAGGAAGTTACGAACAAGCTCCTCTCCGCCAAAAGCCCGGAAAGCTGCAGTTAACATGGCGGCGCCCAATAAAATTATAAAAACCAAAGACGTCGTTTTCGCTGTTTCGATCATTACCCCTTCTAACGTGTTATCTATTTTATAAGCTCTCCAACCACTCCATATAAGGGCGCTTAGGAAAATAATTGATGCAATAGCCGCCAGAGTGACCCCTATCACGTCATCACTGTTTTGGATATTCTTAACGTTGATGTCGAAGATATGGATTAGAACAGCGAGGGTTGCGACAGAGGCAGCAGCAAGGATAGCAGGAGTGAACGCGCCTTTACCGCCGGCTTTCAATCGGTATCCAGCCATAATCAGAGCCCCGACTGCCCCAATCGCCCCAGCTTGATTAACCGTCGCAATGCCGAGAATAATTGAACCCAAAACCGCAAATATAAGCGCTAACGGGGGCATAAGCACCACGAGAACCCGTAGAATAAATTTTCTATCTATGTTACCGTCGAAAGGGGCAGCGGGGGCTGCACTTGGCCTAAAGAGGGCGACCAAAAGAATGTACATCACATAGAGCCCCACTAAGACTATGCCAGGTAAAAAGGCACCCAAAAACATGTCACCTGCGCTGGTTGAGGTCAGGTCGAATTCGGACGGAAGTGCAGTTTGGCCCGTTGCTTCTTTGTAGTCGGCAGTTCGCATTGCGCTGGCTTGATCTGTCGCATTTGAAAGCTGGTCTGCAAGAATGATTAATACGATAGAGGGTGGGATGATTTGCCCAAGCGTCCCTGAAGCACTTATTGTTCCGGTCGCAAGTGCGTGGTTGTAATTGTTGCGGAGCATAACTGGCAAAGATATTAACCCCATGGCGATAACTGTAGCGCCTACAATTCCAGTTGTAGCCGCCAGAAGAGCACCAACTAAAACTACTGAGACTCCAAGGCCCCCTGGAACTGGACCAAATAATTGTGCCATGGTGATTAATAAATCTTCTGCGATCTTTGAACGCTCCAGCATTATGCCCATAAAGATAAAAAGTGGGATAGCGATTAATGTGTCGCGTTCAGCTTCCCAATAAATTCCACGAAAATTAGTTACACCAGCACTGAGCCATTGTAAGGGATCGCCGTGAGCAAAATAAGCGGATACGTCTCCGGTAAATACCCAACCAGCTAGAGCTGCCAACGAAATAGAAAAAATAGCTGATCCTGGAAGTGCAAAGGCAACCGGAAAGCCTCCCCCAAGTGCAAAAATCATCGTCAGAATCAATATGATGAGAAAAACGATTTCCATGAGTAGATTTCCAGTTATCTGAGGACTCTAAAGAACTCTGGGTAGACGGCTTTCTGACTTAATTTATGATTTTGGATTGGGTTCAATTTCGTTTAACAAGACCGCAGCATTTCGCAGCAAATAACTCGTAAATTGAATTAACATTGAGACAGCAAAAATTAATAAAAATCCAGCGAGAAGATATTTTACGTACATCCCATATCCGCTCTGAGTAACTTCAAAGCTTAAAAGCGGACCAGAGATGGAATTTGCGCGTCCCCACATCCCGGTGGTTAGGATAATCCAACAAAGCGGCATTCCGAGAAAAACGGACCCCAATGCATTGGTCCAAGCTTTACCCCGCTCTGTAAAACTAGCATAGAGCACATCTACACGGACATGCCCTTCTTGAAGCAATGTGTATGCACTTGCAAATAAAAATAATGCGCCATACCAGAACCTAACAAGATCGCCCATAAACGCTTGCTCATACGAGAAAATAAACCGAGCAATCACTATTTGAATTTCCGCTGCGACGATTAAAAGTGCTAACCATGGGAAACCAAGTGTTCGCGAGAAATAAGCTATTACGATTGAAATTCCTAATATTGGGAAGTGAACATAGGTACCTCGATATTTTGAGCGCCCCAATTCTGAGGCAAATTGTGGGTCAACTAATTTGATAAGAAGGCCTTCGACCCGGAGAAAGGAAATCGCCATATCTACTATGCCAATAATGAGCACGGCCCAAAATACCGCACGAATAAGATATTGTGTAAATCTTGAGAGCATGTTCGAGTCATCGTGTAGGGTCCTGTCTGGAGAACGCAGAACTATAAAGATCACAGTTGTAATAGGAACAAGATAGACCAAAAGTTGTAACCCAGCCCATGAGTGCAAAGTGGGCGCTTTAGTTACGAATACGCTTAGTCCCGGCCACTTCCAATAAAAATTTAAATAACTACTTAATAAAAAACTGCCGCACATAGAAACGGAGGCTAGTGCAAAAACCCGCAAAGCTGGTATTACCACTTTTCTTTTAAATTGTGTGGATACTTGCGGCACACTATCAAGTCCCTATAAAGAAGGCCCATTTGACATATTTGTGAATGCCCCGTCAAAAATTCGAGAGTGAAACTTGCACGTTTAGGTCAACGTTTTGGCAGTGTTTATAAAGCGGTTACACTCAACGAGCCCCAGTTTGGCATTCGTTGAGTGTAAACCAATTTCACCGATTACAGTCCAAGGGCACGGTTTCGCTGGGACAGGAAAGCTTGGTCAGAAATCTTTGACCAACCACCAAGATCCTTTCGTGCTGCGACAAAGCTGGCATCAATTTTCTTTGCCAGAGCGCTATGTTCACGCACGCCGGCGAAGACCTCTTCAGCTGCTTCTGCAAAGCTATCGTATACGTCATCGCTAAATTTACGAAGTTTTACGCCTTGTTCTGTAACCAACTTCGTCAACGCTGACCCAGAATTCATGTTATATTCTGCCATCATCATATCATTTTCCATAGATGCCGCACCTTCGACAATAGCTTTTTCGGACTTGGATAAACTATCCCAGAATTTTTTGTTCACTCCCAAAGCAAGCATTGAGCCTGGTTCGTGCATTCCCGGGTAATAGTAATATTTAGCTGCTTCATAGAACTTCATAAAGCTGTCATTCCAAGGGCCGACCCACTCAGTCGCATCAATAGCACCAGAGACTAAATTTTCATAAATTTGTCCGCCTGGCAAAGAGACTGGTGATGCCCCCAATTTAGCCATCACATCGCCACCCAATCCGGGGATTCGCATTTTTAACCCTTTAAGATCATCGGCTGAGTTGATTTCTTTGTTAAACCATCCTCCCATTTGACAACCGGTATTACCTGCCATAACGCATTTTAGTCCAAATTCAGCTGCAAGCTCATCCCAAAGTTCTTGGCCGCCGCCAAACCGGATCCACGCATTCATCTCGGTGTAAGTCAGTCCAAATGGGACTGAAGTAAAGTAGCCCCAACCTAGATGCTTTCCTTTCCAATAGTAATCTGCAGCGTGGTAAGCTTGGGCGTTTCCGGATGATACTTCATCAAACGAGTCAAAAGCGCCTACACGCTCTTTTGCAGCGAAATACTCAACTTGAATTTGTCCATCACTCATATCAGCAATACGTTGTGCGCAACGCTGAGCACCAGTACCGAGGCCGGGAAAGTCTCGCGGCCAGGTGGAAACAACAACCATTTTTTTTATATTTTTTGCAATGGCAGGTGTTGCTAATTGTTCGTCTTTCTTCGTTTCCTGTTTCTCGTCGCAGGCAGTTAATGCAACTGCTGAGGCACCAACTACCCCTGCTGTTATCGCACCTTTTACGAGAAAATTACGCCTCGACACATCTTCCTCTCGGATCTTAATATCTTTTTTTTTCATCTTGCACAGTCTCCCATCGTTTGTGATATCAGCATATATTATTGGGGATATTTTTTTGAGCGTTGCGTTCCGCAAGTCTCTGAGTTCTAACTATACCCCAATCGACACTCCCGCAGTTTAAGGACTCGTGGGTTACATATCTAGCACGTTTTGACACACCAGTTTTTTAAACGCTCAATTAATTAGGGACGGAAGTTTCCTTTCACTATATTGTCGAGCTTTTTTGGAAAGTAGATCTTGGTGATCTATCAGGACCCGGGAGGCTAAGAATTTAACGGCCATTGTATACGAGGAGCTCTAAAATCTGCACTCAGAAATCATATTTCTTAGGATTTAATCCAAAAAGTAATTAAAATCTGTGATGGTAATGTCGAGGTTAAAATTCTTTCAGAAATGACTAGTAACGACCACCATTCAGCGACCATTCATGGTAATATAGTCGCAATAACAGGACGGTAAAAATTATACCTACCTCCATACTAGCGGAAAACGTTTGACCTAGGAAACCCCTTAAAAGGAGGGGACCCAGCCTGCCCGCGTTTTCCAACCCATGAATTGATATCGGTCTCTAATCGGGTTCCTGCCCCGGTTTTCCATGTCAAACCCTCTTTTACGTTGAGCGTTGTTAAGTCAGCTAACCCGCCCTTTGAATATCGTTGCATAATCACCCCTGCACCGCGTCCGATCTTTGGCAACTCATTTAATGGAAAGAGCAAAAGCCTTCGATTGGTACCAATTACGGCAACATGGTCATGATTAACTCCTATTTCTTTGATGGCTTTGGCCTCTTGGCCTGGTTTTAAATTAAGGACTTGCTTGCCATTTTTAGTTTGGGCGACGAGTTTATCCTCACTGACAGCGAAGCCCCTGCCGGAGTCTGATGAGATTAAAAAGTCTCGTCCTCCTCTAAAGATAAACATGTCGATGATATCCTCACCGTTTGGTAGATCAATCATCAAGCGCACGGGCTCGCCATGTCCTCGCCCGCCCGGTAATTTTTCAGCCCCAACCGTATAGAATCTGCCGTTGGTAGCAAACAAAATTAACTTATCGATGGTTTCTGCATGCAGTAAAAATTTCAACCGATCGCCATCTTTAAATTTTATGTTACGTGCATCGTCAAGGTGACCACGAGCAGCTCTTATCCATCCTTTTTCCGAATAAATTACGGTAACCGGTTCTCTCTCAATCATAACGTTTAATGGCATAACAAGAGTTTTAGGCGATTCCTTAATAGTAGTTCGTCGTCTGCCTAATTCGGTTTTTTGTCCGAATGACTCTCTGATATCAGAAATTTCTCTCCCAATTAATGTCCACCGCTGTTTTTCATCTTTTAAGAGGTTACGCAGTTTTTTGCTATTAGCTGTGAGCTCGGAGTTTTCGCGCCGTATCTCTCTCTCCTCTAGTTTACGAAGCTGGCGAAGGCGCATATTTAAAATGGCTTCGGCCTGGATATCAGTTACCGCCAATACCTCAGTCAATTTTGATTTTGCTTCGTCGGTCTCACGGATAATGCGGATCACTTCATCCAGATTTAGATAAGCAACAAGCAAGCCACCTAAAACTTCTAAGCGGTGTTCAATTTTTTCAAGTTGATGCTTGGTTTCGCGAATTAGGACAACATGGCGATGGTCAAGAAAAGCCTGTAAGACTTCACGCAAATTCATAACGCAGGGCACATTGTCTGCACTTAAAACGTTCATATTCAAACTGATACGGCTCTCAAGATCTGTGAATTTAAAGAGATGTTCCATTAATAGTACCGGATCGATCGTGCGGTTCTTTGGCTCGAGAATTACGCGGACGGTATCTGTAGACTCATCTCGAATGTCTGCCAACATCGGTAATTTGCGCGCCAGCATCATTTCGGCAACTTTTTCGATCAAGCGGGATTTTTGGACTTGGAACGGAATTTCCTGAATAATTATGTGATAATGTCCATTCGATAGATTTTCTCGTTCCCACCTCGCGCGCAGTCGAAAAGTACCTCGACCCACCTTATATGCGCCGATAATAGTTTTACGATCCTCAACCAAAACTCCTCCCGTGGGGAAATCGGGGCCCGGAATAATCTCGGCAAGTTTTTCAAAGGTTACGCGCGGGTGCTTAATTAGATGTAAAAGTGCATTACAAATCTCGCCTGCGTTATGGGGAGGTATCGATGTCGCCATGCCAACCGCAATCCCTGTAGCTCCATTAGCTAAAAGATTTGGAAACCGGGCTGGTAAAATTATTGGCTCATTATCTTCTCCGTCGTAAGTGTCTCGGTAATCTACTGCATCGCGGTCTATGCCCTCAAGTAATGCCCATGCGACCGCGGTCATTCGAGCCTCGGTATAGCGCATGGCCGCGGCATTATCGCCATCAATATTGCCAAAATTCCCTTGCCCCTCTACTAGAGGGTAGCGAACAGCAAAATCTTGAGCTAATCGCACCATGGCGTCGTAAATAGCTTGGTCCCCGTGGGGATGGTATTTACCCATTACATCCCCAACTACGCGAGCGCATTTTTTGAAACCGGCCGTGGGATCTAATTTTAGTTGTCGCATCGCATATAAAAGCCGGCGATGAACAGGCTTTAATCCGTCACGGACATCAGGCAGTGATCTAGCCATGATGGTTGAGAGGGCATATGACAAATAACGCTCACTGAGCGCGTCGGCTAAACGAGTTTCCCTAATACCCTCTACTTTCACCGTATTCGACATCATTTTGTTCCGTGAAATTTCAGACACTATATATAGTATGCTTCTATCACTTTCCGTCAATCTGTACGATTAATAAAAAATTTAAAAGGTGATCTTAAATCTTTAAAGACGCGTAAACAAAACAGATCAAAGTGGAGAAAGCGCATGCATGGCGGAACAGTAAAATGGTTTAATCGTAAGAGAGGCTTTGGGTTTATAAAGCCAGATGGTGGGGGTGAGGACGCGTTCGTGCACATCAGCGCTGTCAAACAAGCTGGTCTCACTACATTACTTGATGGACAAAAAATACAATTCGAGCTCGCAAAGCTCGAAAATGGTCGCACAGCCGCCGCTTCACTTCTCATGGTTGGTGCTGAATAATTCGCGAGCACAGGAGTTTCGAACACATCACGGCAGGGTCCCAAACCTGACCGAATGGAAATCTAGGCCTTTAAGCGGTCCATAAAGCGCGCGCGGGCATCTGGTGTGCGCCCTAACGCGCTAGGGTAAAACACATTTTTATTTAACATATAACCTGTGGTTCTTAACCCTTGGACAATGTCGAAACGAGCTGGCATGCCTCCGCCCGGAAGCAAAAATGCTGGCAACGGTAACATTTTGCTTTCATATGGTTTAGCGGCATTGATACTAACTGCTCTCCCGGTTTTTGGAGACACAAAGGCAAGATCTTTTGTAACGCCCGTAGCGGCACACGCTTTTAGGTCTAGGCCAAACCCAAGTTCCTGTAATAAACCTACTTCCCATTTTACGTAAACTGTCATCCATACTAAATCTTCCTCATGCGCTAAGGCCTTAATGAGCAAACGAATACCCTCAAATATAGCCACATAGTTCTCCCGTTCTGGCAGCGACGCGTCTAAAATAGCGCACGCACTGCATAGAGCTGCAAGTCGCATTGGTTCATGCAGGACTTCGGATGTTACAGTGGATTCAAGTTCACAACTGAATGTTCCAAGATGCTCAGGTAATCTTCCATGCCATGTCACGTAAACACAATTGCCGGGTTGATATAGGCCGCGAGCTCGCCGACCAGAACCACCTCTTACCAACCCAAGATGTCGTCCATGACTCCGCGTGAGCAACGTGACGATTGCAGCCGTCTCCCCGTGCTTGCGTGAAGATAAAACTATTCCCTCGTCGCACCATTTCATAATTGCATTGTAACTTCATTTTCCAAAGTTTGTTCGAAATTGTGACTCCTTCTAAATATTTGATTTTTTTTGTACTAAGGTTGCAGCACCGACAGGCAAAATGCCGGAGTTCATTTAATGAGTGATTATTAGAGCCTTAGTTCTATTTTTTAATGTTTCTTAATAGATGGTTACTGTTTCTTTTAATGTGTCTGTAGTTATATGATTGCGGCTGCTAAGAGAATGATATGGTGCACCGGGGGAAATAATATTTTGCTGTTATTTGCGTATTAATTTAAGTTGATTTAAAGGCATCAAAGATTAAATCCCGGTTGGGATTTACCACCCACTCGTAAGTCAAGGCAGACAGTTTTAATGGGGTCTCCATACCAGTGTGCGCCCTTCGTCTATTTCGTGCGGGTACTTTTTAATATGCTTTGATATCGTGGAAGAGCATAAGCGCCAGGGTAAAGAACTGCACGGTCGGACTTGTTTAGATTTATTGCATTTTTAAAAAGGTGCGAGGTTGGGTATGAGTGTAACTTTAATAGAACCTGAGAGATAGCCTATCTTCGTCAAGTCTAAGCGTTGAAATCCAAGCCCCAATCGTGATACCGATCTGGATCATCCCCCCAATTTTTTCGGACTTTTACAAATAAAAAAAGATGAACACGGCACCCAAAAATGATTTCAAGCTCTTTTCGGGCAGCCTCGCCGAGCTTTTTAATCTGTGACCCGTTTTTCCCCAGTAAAATTGCTTTTTGAGTAATTCTTTGCACGAAAATAACTTGATTAATTTTCACAGAACCGTCCTTTTTATCTTCCCAGTTCTCTGTCTCCACAGTTGTGGCATAGGGCAATTCTTGTCGCAGTTGAAGATAGAGTTTTTCCCGGGTAATTTCTGCCGATAAAAGACGCTGGGGCATGTCTGTGACCTGATCTTCAGGAAATAACCAAGGACACTCAGGCAATAGAATCGAGAGATGGTCGAGCAAGTCTTTTAACCCGTCACCAGTTCTTGCGCTGATCATAAAAATATCGTCGAAGATATCAAACTCTGCGAGCTTACCCGTTAATTGTAGTAGCGCATCTTTTCGCAAGAGGTCTATTTTGTTGATGGTCAATATCACGCGGTGATTTGATCTAATCAATTTATCTATAATTGCGTTTGTATTTGGATCTATTCCACGTGTTGCATCCACAATTAGTAGAATCAGGTCAGCATCGTGTGCCCCTCCCCAAGCGGCAGCGACCATAGCTCGGTCTAATCTCCTTATGGGTTGAAAAATACCTGGGGTATCAATGAAGATCACTTGTGTCTGGTTACGCATACAAATGCCCAAAACTCGCGCTCGGGTAGTTTGGACTTTTGGTGAAACTATAGTTACTTTAGTACCAACAGCTCTGTTTATGAAGGTTGATTTTCCAACATTTGGTGCTCCAACAACTGCTATAAAACCGGCCTTTTTTGTCATTTTGGTTGTAGTGCTTAATTTGGAGACAGAAGTTGAAGAATAGTCGCTGCGGCGGATTGTTCTGCGGTCCTTTTAGAACTGCCCCGCCCCCTTGCTGGTAATTCATCATCGATAATAACTTCCACAGTGAAGATAGGAGCGTGATCTGGCCCATCGCATTGAATGACCGAATATGAGGGAAGCGATTTACCTGAGGCTTGTGCCCATTCCTGAAGAGCTGTTTTTGGATCTTTTCGTGGTTCTGTATCATCTTTTAACAAAGGCTCCCAATATCGTGCCACAAATACCTGAGCTGCATTTAGGCCGCCATCTAAATATAGAGCACCAATTATCGCCTCGCAGGTGTTGGCAAGCACACTTGGTTTTGTCGCGCCTCCTGTATAGCGCTCACCATCGGATAAAAAAATATGTGGCCCCAAATTGATTTTTAATGCGATGTGCGACAAGGCTTCGCGTCGAGCTAATGCAGTGAATCGATAACCAAGTTGCCCCTCCCCTTCACTTCTAAACTCTTTACACAACATTTCCGCGATAATAAGCCCTAGGACACGGTCCCCTAAAAATTCCATTCTTTCGTTTGAATGCAATCTGTTTTCTACAAAACTTGCATGAGTAAGTGCTACTCGTAATAATTTAGGGTCTCTGAACTTGTAGCCAAGTCTGATTTCAAGTGAATGCGGATCGAGGACACTCATTTGATCTTCGCGAAGAAACGTTCTGTGCGAAGCGATGTAGGCCATTGCCATATTTTCCAAAAACTGCCATCAATTGAGAAGAACTTAACTTCAGCGCGTCCGACTAAGTTAACTCGGGGTATGAAGCCAACATCGGGATAGCGACTATCCTTAGAACGATCCCGGTTATCCCCCATACCGAAATAGTGTCCCTCGGGGACGGTGTAGACTTCGGTGTTATTACTGAAACCAACATCAGTTTCTTTGAGAACATAATATTTACGACCGTTTGGCAATGTTTCCTGATAGCGGGGTGTCCTTTGAAATCGGCCTGTATATTGATTGTATAAAACGACTTCTCCAGCCCGCTTACGCTTTGTTGCTGTGCCATTTATATAAAGAATACCGTTTTTCATCTGAATTTTGTCGCCAGGCAAGCCTACAATCCGCTTGATGTAGTCGGTTGAGTTGTCGGTTGGAAGCTTAAATACCGCAACGTCACCGCGCTCTGGTTCATCGAAAAAAATACGATCAAAAATTAATGGTAGGCTTAAGGGTAAAGAATGTCGCGAGTAACCGTAAGACAGCTTGGAGACAAATAAATAGTCACCGATAAGAAGCGTTGGCCTCATTGAACCAGATGGTATGTTGAATGGCTCGTAGGCCGCTGTGCGCACGCACATTGCCAATACGACGGCTATGAGCACCGTCCGAATAGTTTCCATCCAACCGGCCTCAGTTTTATGGCTTTTGACCTTTGAAGAGGGTTGTGCTGAGTCCGACGACTTTGGGTTATGATCGACCATAATTAGAACCCTTCATTTAGAGCGCGCAGATAAGGCCAGCGCACTGCCGGCAAGTCAAGTGCGACCTAGAACAAGTTATGGGGTTCACCTAGCAATACTGCTTCAATAATTACGAAAGCACTAGCAATGGGGTATTCATCTGTTTGAGTAACAAAGATGTTTGCACGCATACCATGGGGAATTAACGAGTGAAGTCGTTTCAATGCACCTCCGCTGAGTTTCATGTAAGGTTGGCCAGTGGGTAAATTTTGGACACTCATATCACGCCAAAACACTCCTTGGCGCAACCCTGTACCAAGGGCTTTTGCGCAAGCTTCTTTTGCAGCAAAGCTCTGCGCGTATGAAAAAGCAGGATTTTGGCGGCGGCTAGCTTTGGCTTGTTCAACGTCTGTAAAAAGCCGGTTCGTAAATTTACTACTGAACCGCTCAAGCGTTTTTTCTATTCGGCGCATATCGCAAAGATCCGTGCCAATACCAATAATCATGGTGAAACTTGTAGCCAGCAAAACTCTCTCATGCGATTCGCATACCATCGCTCTGAGCTCGAGCTTTGTCCATAAGAGCACGCATATGTTTAATGGAGCTGTCTAGACCACCAAAGATAGCCTCGCCGATTAAAAAATGACCAATGTTTAATTCTGAAATATTTGAGATAGCGGCAATGGATGCTACCGTTTCATAGGTTAAACCATGACCAGCGTGGCATTCAAGACCCAGGTCAGTTGCGCTTTTTACAGCGTTTAGAATTCGTGCATGTTCCATTTCGCGAGCTACTTGCCGGGCTTCACAATATGCACCGGTATGCAATTCAATAACTGGTGCCCCGATTTCATAAGCGGCGTCAAGTTGCAATGGCTCGGGTTCTACAAAAAGCGATACTCGGATTCCTGCGTCACTCAGCACTGCAATAAATGATTTTAAGTGATTCCGGCCCTTCATAACGTCAAGGCCGCCCTCAGTAGTTCGTTCTTCCCGCTTTTCTGGGACGATACAAGCGGCATGTGGTTTATGCTTAAGCGCTATTTTTAACATTTCGTTTGTTGCGGCCATTTCAAAATTGAGTGGTACAACAAGTTGATCGGTAAGTCGCTCTATGTCTGTATCAGAGATGTGCCGTCGGTCCTCCCGGAGGTGGGCAGTAATTCCATCAGCACCGGCGTCTTCCGCAAGTTTGGCTGCTCGTACAGGATCAGGGAAGCCACCGCCTCGAGCATTACGGATGGTGGCAACGTGATCGATATTAACGCCCAAGCGAAGAGGTTTGTTTTTTTGGGCGATTAGTTCAGACACCTACGTTACTCCCGACTGTTTTCAACATGCAATAGATTATCCTGTAACGGATTTTTCGTTGTTAATCCAGAGTTTCAACTTGGTAACTTAATTCCTTTTTTTTATTTCCCTTCATAGCCGCTACAAGTGGATCAAAATAAACTTTATTTGTTGCTGAAAACCCTCATCACTTACCTACATATAGTGAGTGTGAGAGGCGAATAGTATTAGCGGACTTCGCATAAATTCTTACCCTGCTATCGATGATGAGTGTTATTGACGGGCAGTAAGCGGCAATTTAACCGCGCCCACGATCAACGGCGTTAATAGCGGGGGTTGCTCTTAGCACTGCGATAACATCAGTCAAGTGTTTTACGTCCTTCACTTCAATGTCGATTAAAATATCAAAGAACTCCTCTGACCGGTTGACGATTTTGAGGTTCGATATATTACCTCCATTCTTGGCGATAACGGTTGAGAGATCACCGAGACTGCCCGGTACGTTGAGAACGCTTAGATTTATCCGGCCAACGTGCATTTCAGGTGAGTTTTCTGGGATCTCCCACGAGAGGTCTAACCAGCGTTCTGACATATTGGTAAAAGCCTCCAAAGTCTCACAATCAATAGTATGCACTGTTACGCCGCTGCCGATTGTTATAATCCCTACAATTCTGTCTCCGGGTAAAGGATGACAACATCCGGCCATATGCATCGCCATCCCCGGGATAAGGCCTTTGATTGAGATACGGCGCAGTACCTCACCGTTTTTTGGTTTTTTACGGCGCGCCTGAGCGAAAGAGACTACATTCTCAACTAGAGCTTTTCCGCGGCTTTTTCTGAGAACCGGATAAACGGCCTCTAAAACTTGGCGACCCGAAACGTTTCCGTTGCCGACCTCTGCATAGAGACTACTTACGCTGTCTTGCTTAAAAATACTAAGCACACCGGCGAGCCCTTTCTCCGTCAGCTCATAGTCAGCTTTGCTAAAAGCATGCTGAAGAATTGAGTGGCCAAGTTTCTCGTATTCTTGCTTTTCCTGAAGTCTAATGAAACGCCGTATGTGGGCACGGGCTTTGCCAGTGACCACAAAGCGCTCCCAAGGTGGCGAAGGTGTTTGGGCTTTAGACGTGATAATTTCTACTTGGTCACCATTCTGAAGTTGTGTTCTCAAGGGCATCATTCGACCATTAATTTTTGCACCCACACAGCAATCTCCTACTTCCGAATGCACCGCGTAAGCGAAGTCGACCGCGGTAGCGCTGTGAGGAAGATTTATTAAGTCACCCCGGGGAGTAAAACTGAATACCTGATCGGAGAACATCTCTAATTTTGTATGTTCGAGGAATTCTTCTGGTCCTGCCGTATGTTCAAGAATTTCTAATAGTTCCCGAAGCCACCTGTATTGTGGCCCTTCGCTGTCGGGTATACCCTGCTTATAATTCCAATGCGCTGCTACACCATATTCAGCAATTTCGTGCATACGACGGGTGCGGATTTGCAGTTCGATGCGATGCCGCTCGGGTCCAAAAACACTCGTATGGAGGGAGCTATACCCATTTGGCTTGGGGGTCGAGAGGTAATCTTTGAAACGGCCAGGTACCGCCGGATATGCTGCATGCGCAACGCCAAGTGTGTGGTAACATGTTTCCACGTCACTTACAATAATTCGGAATGCCATTGTATCGGATAGCTGTTCGAAACCGACATCGTTTTTTTTCATCTTCCGCCAAATTGAATAGGGGGTTTTTTCTCGTCCGTTTACCTCTGCCTTTATTTTATTTTTGGATAATAACTCTTGCAGTTCCTCGATAATTACGCTGATTAGGTCTTCGCCTTTTGCCCGCAAAAAATCGAGTCGATTTAAAATCGATTGCCGACCATCACAATTGAGTTCGGCAAAGGCTAAGTCTTCAAGTTCTTGCTTCATCTCTTGCATACCGATGCGCTCGGCTAGGGGTGCATAGATATCCATAGTCTCTCGAGCGATCCGTTGGCGTTTTTCCAGCTGACCGATATAATGCAGGGTTCGCATATTATGCAGACGGTCAGATAATTTTACGAGCAGGACACGAATATCCTCTGACATAGCGAGTACAAACTTGCGAAAATTTTCTGCTTGTTTGGCTTGATCTGATTGAAATTCTATTCGTGTGAGCTTTGTTACACCGTCTACCATCCGAGCCACTGGATCTCCAAATTGCCCAGATATTTCGTCTAGAGTAACCTCAGTGTCTTCGATCGTGTCATGAAGTAGAGCAGTAATTATCGTATCAGTGTCAAGTTTGAACTCTGTTAGAATTCCAGCAACTTCAAGGGGATGTGAGAAATAGGGATCGCCTGACGCCCGTTTTTGTGAACCATGTGCCTTCATCGCAAAAACGTAAGCACGATTTATCAACTCTTCGTTTGCTAGAGGGTCGTAGGCTTTAATTTTCTCGACAAGTTCAAACTGTCTAATCACAGTCCTGACCATTATTTTACCGGTTTAGTGGGATCCAAGCTTGTTGTGAGATCGCTCGATCTGCGTCGTTCTTTTGGAGCCCCCGGACCATGAGGCTAATTTACTTAGGGTTCCCATCTAACACAGCTATAATGTCTCCATCTCCTCCAGATACCCCCGAAATATTGTCTAAAGGCATAGTTTCTGGAGTGGTTCCTCGTGGGCTGACGCTATCACTGTCTGTTTCCCCTTGAACACCCGTCAAATTCACTTCTTCATCTTCAGGCTCGTCCATCTCAACAAAGCTTTGCAGACCCCTAATCAATCCCTCCTCGAGTTCGTCAAGCGCGACAGATTCATCCGCAATTTCACGGAGCGCGATCACAGGATTTTTGTCGTTATCTCGTTCAAGCGTGAGCTCGGCCCCTGCAGAAACGTTACGAGCACGTTGCGCGGCCATCATTACTAAGTCAAATCTATTTGGAATTTTATCGACGCAGTCTTCCACGGTGACGCGAGCCATTAATAATTCCCCTCAAATCTACAAACCATGCGCGTGTATATGTCGTGAGCAGCAAAGATGCAAGAGAGTTCGATGTTTTTACGTTACCCACTCCGTTCCATAAATGCCACTGGCATCTGCTACGATACGGGTTTGCTGATCGCTCGGCAAGTTTTCGGCAAGCTGAGATATACTTTTTTGACTTTGCGGATGATACCAATCGGGCAAGATATCGCGAAGTGGTAAAACGGTAAAAGCACGCTCATGCATGCGAGGGTGCGGTAATAAGGGTGGCCTGACAGCCGAATTGTTAATTTTGTTACCGTAAGCTAAAACATCTAAATCGACTACTCTGGCGGCGTTGGGTTTGCCCCGCTCACGCCCAAGACTCACCTCAATATCTAAGAGCAGGTCCAAAAGATCGTCCGGAAGCAGCTTAGTGGAAATAGTTGCAACGCCATTAATATACCATGGTTGGTCAGATAACGGCACAGGCGCGCTTTCATACCAAGGTGAGCGTTTTACTACCCTAGCTCCGCGCGACGCCAAGGAATAAAGAGCCGCACCACAAGCTGCGCGCGGCGATTGGAATCTCCCAGTTAAATTACCCCCATAACCGATGATGATAGGAGCAATGTTGCTCATTTTTCCGAGACCCCTCTAATTCGCTCGCTGACCCGCAAGTATTTTGATACCCTTGTTATTCCGTTGGTATCCAACTATTTTTCGCTGATGACTTGAATAACCCCGGCATAAGTCTTTTTTGGCTCGACAGACCTTTAGAATTTAAAAGCACCATGGCATTGATGTTTTGGGTCCATTGTAAACACTCTGGACTTAGTGACTGCATCTTTATTTCACAAGGTTATTTTGTAATGACGTTTTATCCACAAGAACGATTGGCTTTATTTATTGATGGTTCAAATTTGTACGCCGCAGCTCGAGCTCTTGATTTTGATATAGATTACAAACGTCTGTTAGATGCTTTCGCTGAAAAAGGGCATTTGATTAGAGCATTCTATTACACGGCACTTATTGAGGACCAAGAATACTCCCCCATTCGACCGCTGATAGATTGGCTTGATTATAATGGTTATACAATGGTCACAAAACCAACTAAAGAATTCACAGACGCGTCTGGCCGGCGGAGAATCAAAGGCAATATGGATATTGAATTAGCAATTGATGTCTTGGAAATGTCAGAACATCTTGACCACGTTATAATTTTCTCTGGTGACGGAGACTTTAGGTGTCTTGTTGAAGCCGTTCAGCGAAAGGGTTTGCGTGTCAGCATTGTCAGCACCGCTCTTTCCCAGCCACCGATGGTAGCAGATGAGCTTCGGCGTCAAGCTGATAATTACATAGAACTGAACACTTTACGCGGCTGTATTTCCCGTAATGAAATTGAGGGTGCCAGCAATTCGCAGCCGATACGAGATGATTTTTATGCCGACACTTTAGAAGACTTGGTGGAGAACAGATAGAGTGAGAAGGCTTCTTCAAAATTGCCTTTAAAAGCGCCCGATCGGGATTGCGCGGAATGTCCTCGGTTGCGCGGATTTTTGTTAAAATATCGCCAGAGTGACCCTGATTGGCATAACGCGCCTGTTCCCTCATTTGGCTCTATTGACTCTGACTTTTTAATAGTTGGTTTAGCACCGGGTCTTCGGGGGGCAAATCGCACTGGTCGTCCTTTTACCGGCGACCATGCAGGTGACTTTTTATATTCTGCACTAATTGACCATGGTTTCGCTTATGGTCATTATGGGAGACACTCCCAAGACGGACTTAACCTAGTAGGCTGCAGAGTCACCAACGCCGTTCGCTGCGTGCCGCCGCAAAACAAGCCTGTTGCAGCTGAGGTAGCTGCCTGCCGCACATTTTTGGTTAATGAATTGCAGGGTATGAAGAACCTAAAAATTATTCTTGCGCTTGGCGGATTGGCGCATGGCGCAATTTTGGCAGCTTTTGGATTGCGCAAAAGTGCATATAAATTTGGTCATCTAGCATGTCACTCCGTCCCCCATCGCAAGGTGTTGCTAAACAGCTACCATTGCTCCCGCTACAATACAAATACAGGCCGTTTAAATGAGCAAATGTTTTCTGATGTTTTGACCAAGGTCAGTGACCTACTCAAGTCAACATAATACCAATATTTTTTCTTTAGCGAACATATTGTGCTTGAACAAAATTCGTCAGTTTTCCGGTGTGGTGCAGAATAATTACCCAGATCTTAAACGGTTTAGTTATGATTAAGTATGGTTGATATCCGCCTCGCCCCCAAATTCGTAGCAGGTTACAGCCCTCATGGTATATCTGTAAATATTTGTTCTAGCTAGAGATAGCCTGTGTTATTTTCCAAAAATCACTCACCTCCAGGCTGGCGCCACCTATAAGCCCGCCATCAACGTCTGGCAGCGCCAATAAATCCAGAGCATTACTGGGTTTCATAGAACCCCCGTACAGAATACGTATTTTTTGGCTTTCATGATTACCGATCAGTTTTGCTAAGTCGTTTCGGATAAGGGCATGAACCTCTTGAGCTTGTTCGGGAGTTGCGACTTTGCCTGTCCCGATTGCCCAAACAGGTTCGTACGCGATAACAGTGTTCTTGGCGTTAGAGTCTTCTGGTAGTGAGCTTTTTAATTGACGCTTATTAACTTCCTCGCTTTTTCCATCTGCATATTCTTGGAACGTTTCGCCGATACAAATGATGGCAGTCAGACCCGCGGCATGAGCGGCTACTGCTTTTTCTCTCACATTTTCATCGGTTTCCCTATGATCTGTGCGACGCTCTGAATGTCCAACAATAGTATATTTACAACCCATTGATTTAAGTAACGCGGCGCTTGTGTCGCCCGTATGGGCGCCCGATACATTGGCGTGACAATCTTGGCCACCGACTGAAACCCCCTTCCCCTTTACGATCTCGACCACAAGACCGATAAGTGGCGTAGGAGGACAAACTACCACTTCAAAAGGTGCTTTTTTAACCTTCGCCATGCGGTTTGCGATGCCGCCTGCGAGTAACCGCGCGTCGTTTTTTAATCCGTTCATTTTCCAATTTCCTGCGATCAGTGCGTGGCGCTTGGCAGGCATATCGATGATCCTCTCAATCAAATTCTATTTACCCAGGTTGGTTGTCTGCGAAGGTATAGTTGATGTCAATCTAATGGTAAGCATTTAAGCGACGTAGCTGAGTGTTTTGGTCAAGATAAAACGAAGGCTTAACTCTCTCAAGATCGTTAATAACCATGCCGTATTATTGATTTTTCGGAGAGGCGTAACGTGCACTGAATTATTTTACCTACGCTTATAGTATCACTGTAGCAGTTTCACAAATTAATAAAAAAAATGAGCATGCCATAGATATTGGCAATACACCTCAAGCTGCAGCACCTCGGTAATGGGGATAATAATTTTGATAGCAGTGGGGTTGAAAGTAAGGAGGTATAGAGAAAAATATGGGTGCGTAATTTTCTAATTACGCCCATGCAAGTCAGCAGCGAACTCACCAATAGTAGCTTTGGTAAAGCCTATTTGTGATCCAAGAACGATTATTATGGCACTATATTCACTTTTTGCCTTGCTCGGTCTGCCAACCAATCCAATCACTTGATTCCCAATTTTGTTAAAAAAAGGTTTTCTAAAAGCGGTCAAGCCGGCATGATCCGACTTTCTACGCGGAGACTATTACTCAGGTACTTATCACTGGTTATTGGATGCACTCCGAAACCACCCTAGGCCCGCTTCAGTAAAAGTTGCTGGGTTGTACTCGCACCCCACATAACCTGTATAACCCAATTTATCGAGGTGTTTGAAGATATAGGGGTAATTTATTTCGCCAATATCTGGTTCGTGGCGGCTCGGCACCCCCGCAATCTGGATATGGCTGATATTCGGTAAGAATTCCTCTAATTTAGTAATTAGGTCACCCTCCGTAATTTGCACATGGAAAAAATCAAACTGTAAGCCAAGGTTAGGGTGCCCTACTCGCTCAATGATGTCGCGAGCTTCGGACTGTCTGGAGAGCAGGTATCCGTTTACGTTCCGGGTATTTAAGGGTTCGATTGTGACGTTGATCCCTGCTTTACCAAAAGTCTCTGCTGCATAGCTCAAATTGGTTATGAAGGTGTCCACCACTTTTGTATCCGATAACCCGTTCGCCACAATACCTGCCATGATATGAACAATTTTGGTGTTTAGGGCTTTGGCGTAAACCATGGTTTGGTCTAAGGAGTCCCGGAACTCAGTTTCGCGGCCAGGAAGAGCAGAAATCCCGCGTTCGCCGTTTTCCCAATCTCCGGGTGGTGAATTGATTAAGACTTGTGTGAGACCGCTTTCTTTGAGCTTCGCACTGAGCTCGTCAGCATCGCTACTGTATGGATATAATATCTCGACTGCATTAAAACCCGCGGCTCGTGCCGCATTAAAGCGGTCAAGTAGAGGCACCTCAGTAAACAGTAATGTCAGGTTAGCGGCGAACTTGGGCATGGTGTTTTTAATTCATGCTCTGGAGCAAGTTGGAATCATGTAAGTAATGAAAGACTATCGTGATAACATCATCGGCTTTTGTCAGTATTTACTTGCTGCCGGGGCGAGATACTGTTGCTATGCGGTACACATAATTAGTAACAAAAATTACTATTAGTAACAATCATCTGTAATGAAACTGAAATTTTGCTAGCAAATATTTCAACCCCATAGATGGTGGTAAAACGATCGAACTCTTGATGTCCAGGTTGGGTTTGAAGAGTTGATACCAAACATATTTCTGCCGGCAATTAGGAGCTTTTAGTGGACTCCAAGATAGTGCATGAATGGGCTAGAACACGAGGTAAAACGCGGTTTCATTCGGTGACCTCCGTTAATAATGTGGCGGTGGTTTTTCCCCAACTAGTGGTCGTTCCATAGACTCCTCTACGCTTTGAAGGCGTCCCTTCAACCGTTCGATTTGCTTTTTCATTTCATCAATTGCTTTCCACTGGTCTGCAACCATGTCACTCAAATCGTTTATCACTATATCTTGATGAGCAACGTGGCTTTCAACGCTGGCAAACCGATCTAATTTTTGATCGCTCGTATTATCGATCTTCATTTATGTACACCCTTTTTTAATCCCATCAATAGCGATAAGTCTCTTCTGAGACGTCGGTCTCGCTTTAAATGCCATTCCCGACTCATAGCTGCTTCTCGGCTTTGAAACATTTCTACGTAAAGTAATTTCCACTGCCGGCCACGCGTTGATCGAGCACCCTTCCCAGCGTTGTGCCGTTTTACTCGTTGATCCAAATTATTTGTCCATCCCACGTAAGTTCTTAGCCTGCCAGCTTCATCACAGCTGCCCAAAATGTAGACATAACATTTATCGGACGTAATCACGGCCGTTCAATCATTTTTGGCCTAACAAAAATCTCACCCAGTAAATTATTGTCATAACAAGTTACCTCAGATGAATTCCACTAAATTTCGTGATTCGTAACGGTTTCAAGTTCAGTGGAGGCAGTTTAAACGATTTTGTATTTAGTAGCATATTGAATTCCCATGATCTTTATGTATTGAGGAAGAAAGGGCACGTTCAGGATAATTAAGTCCTTAAAAAGACCACCTTTGTGCGTCATGAGCGAAGTCGAGTATCGGTCTGCAATATCATCCCTAGGTATGCGTTTTTGCCGCGGAATAAACTTTTTTCGAGTCTTTAGTTCTTTTATTGACGAAAACAGATGAATTATACATTGCAGGTTAAGCGTCGTAATACGATACAATATCAGTCGTTTATCCCTCTTCGATATCATTATTAAATTTGTGGTAGATGGAAGGTAGGAGAAGAATTACCCCTCCTGTTAATGCCAATCGAGACATGTTTCAGATTTTCAAACCTTTACATAATGGAAAAAGGTATTTTAGTGAATTGGAATACACGGGATACATATTCTCCACATACGAAAAGGTCAGCCCAAGGAGACTTGACCGTCTCCGGTTGAAGTTACATAACTTTTCAAATGTTTCTTTTGATAGATAACTACGACAGCTTTACGTACAATCTTAGTCATTATATGGGTGAGGTGGGAGCGGATGTGAGAGTGCATCGCAACGATGGAATTAAAATTGACGAAATAATTACAATGGCACCGGAAGGCATCATTATTTCACCGGGGCCATGCGACCCAGAGAGAGCGGGTATTTGTCTAGATTTGATCGAGCAACTGAGGGGTATGTTCCCAATTTTTGGTGTTTGTCTTGGGCACCAATGCATTGGTCAAGCTTTTGGGGCTGTGATTGAGCGCGCTCCGAAACCAATGCATGGCAAAGTGAGTGACATATCCCATCAAGGTGCAAAGATATTCTCCGACGTGCCGACACCATTCAGGGCAACACGTTATCATTCGCTTACTATACAAATCGGATCGGTTCCGGAATGTTTGGAAATTACTGCAGAGAGCGATGATGGGGTTATACAGGGGGTGTCACATAAAACACTGCCAATCCATGGCGTTCAATTTCATCCTGAGAGTATTGCATCTGAGTATGGACACCTTATTCTGAGGAACTTCATTGAACTTTCTCGAAAAAGGAATGCTGTATGAGCGAGGAAATGAAACCGTTCCTTGCAGCTATTGCTGGTGGTGCTAGGCTCTCGGTGGCTGACTCTCAAAAAGTATTTACATTGATTATGTCTGGGAAAGCACTGGAGTCGCAGATAGCCGCCCTGCTCATGGGTATGCGGATGCGAGGTGAGAGCATACAAGAAATTTCCGGAGCGGTGCACGCCATGCGTGCTAAAATGATGACCGTCTCCGCGCCAGAGGGAGCAATAGATATTGTTGGTACCGGCGGTGATGGTCTTGGTACCCTAAATATTTCCACTGCCACAGCGCTGGTCGTCGCTGGCTGCGGCGTGCCGGTAGCTAAACATGGAAACCGAGCAGTTTCATCGAAGTCAGGCGCTTCAGACGTGCTTATGGAATTGGGTATCAATTTGAATTGTAACCTTGATTACATCGAGCGATCCATTTCTGAAGCCAAGATTGGATTTTTAATGGCACCAAGACACCATAGTGCCATGGGCATTGTTGTGCCTGTCCGTTCAGCAATGGGAGTTCGTACGATCTTCAATATTTTAGGGCCAATGTCTAACCCAGCGAAGGTTAAACGCCAGCTGACTGGTACCTTTGACCGCGCACTCATCGAACCGATGGCGCAGACACTAGCTAATGTCGGATGTGAAGCGACGTGGGTCGTGCATGGCGCTGATGGTTTAGACGAATTAACAACGACTGGAACCACCTATGTTGCAGCCTTGAAAGATGGAAAGATAACAACCTTCGAGGTAACACCGGGGGACGCGGGGCTGGCTCGGGCTAATCTGGATGATCTTAGGGGCGGTGATGCGGCCGCCAATGCCGTTGCTATAAGGTCTTTAGTTGCTGGTGAAAAAGGTCCCTATCGAGACGTTGTTTTATTAAACGCTGCTGCAAGTTTGGTCGTGGCATCTAAAGCCGATGATCTCAAGGCAGGAGTTTTACAAGCGTCTGCTTCTATCGATGATGGTAAGGCTGAGGCTGCTCTAAATTCCATGGTTGAAATTACCAATTTCAGTGAAGTTGCACACCGTGAGTGATGTTCTCACCAAAATTTGTACGGCGAAGTTACAGCACATAATGGCGTGTAAGCGCATTCGACCAATGTGTGATATTGACAAGGTGGCACGCGAGGCATCTCCAGTGCGTAAGTTTAGTACCCAACTTGAGGGTGCAGTTAAGTCTATGGGGTACGGCCTTATAGCTGAGATAAAAAAGGCTTCGCCGTCAAAGGGGCTAATACGTGCTGACTTTAATCCGCAATCAATTGCTAAAGCATACGCACTTGGCGGCGCGTCTTGTTTATCAGTTTTGACGGATGAACCATATTTTCAAGGTAAAGATGAGTTTTTACAGAGTGCTCGGGCTTCGGTAGATCTCCCCGTGTTGCGGAAAGACTTTATCCTTGATGTCTACCAGATAACCGAATCTCGGGCTTTGGGCGCAGATTGTATTTTACTCATTATGGCAGCGCTTGACGATGGTCTTGCGCGTGAGTTAGCTGCCGCGGCGCGTGACTGGGGTATGGATATTTTAGTTGAGATCCATGATGAAGAGGAGTTGGAGCGAGCGCTGCTTTTAGATAGTGATCTGATAGGTGTCAATAATCGCAATCTTAAAACCTTGGAGGTTGATATTGGCTTGACGGAACGTCTCGCGCCTTACGTGCCGGCAGACAGAAGACTAGTAAGTGAGTCTGGGCTATATACGCCCGGTGACCTAGCGCGTATGGCAAAATCTGGCGCGCATTGTTTCTTAGTTGGCGAGTCATTGATGCGACAAGATAACGTGGAGGCGGCGACACGCGCACTTCTTGAGCGCTCGGATATGCCCTTTCAAGCATGACTGACGATTTATCACATTTTGATGATGAGGGTAATGCCATCATGGTCGATGTGTCTAAGAAATTACAAACTGAGCGAGTAGCCACGGCAGTGGGCTCAATTTTAATGCAACCCAAAACAATGTCCCTAATACTTTCTGGAGGTGTAAAGAAAGGGGATGTCCTGTCAGTAGCGCAATTAGCTGGCATTATGGGTGCCAAAAAAACGCCGGAATTAATTCCGCTGTGTCACCCCCTAAACCTATCCTCAATAAAACTAAATCTTGAATGTGACCGAGACCATAATAGAATAGTTATAACAGCAACTTGCAAGCTCTTGGGTCAGACCGGTGTTGAAATGGAGGCATTAACTGCGGTCTCTGTCGCGGCACTGACTGTCTATGACATGTGTAAAGCTGCTGACAAGGCCATGAAAATTATGGACATTCGTCTTGTTCATAAATCGGGTGGCAAGTCTGGGACGTTTGTTGCGGAGTAATGAATTATGGAAAATGGTGCGTCGCGTGAATTGCTCTCGGTTGAAGCTGCGCTGCGACGAATATCGGCCGCATTTGAGGTTTTACCAGCAGAACAAGTTACCTTACCAGATGCCTTAGGACGAGTTTTGGCCAGCGATATGGCTGCGCGGTTAACTCAACCGCCAGGCCCTGTGTCTGCCATGGATGGTTTTGCCGTCCGCGCGATGGATACAAAGAAAACACCTGCGGCGTTGAGACAAATCGGCATGTCTCAGGCTGGGAGAGGATTTGATGGTAAAGTAGGTGTCGGTCAATGCATAAGGATATTTACAGGTGCGCCAATTCCGATCGGTGCTGATGCCATCGTGATACAAGAAAATACGGTAATCGACGGTGACACGATCACTCTTGATACTAGTGTTGAGATTGGAGCTGATATTCGTCCTGCAGGCCTTGATTTTTCGGAGGGCGAGGTGCTCTTAAAAGCTGGCAAATGCATGACAGCAAGAGATTTAGGGTTGGCTGCAGCAATGAATATTCCATGGTTAATGGTACGTCGACGTCCGCGGGTCGCGGTTATGGCGACGGGGAACGAGTTAGTGATGCCGGGTGAGCCGCGAAGTATCAACCAGATTATATCTTCTAATTCTATTGCATTGGAAGCCTATGTGAAAGTTCTTGGTGGAACTCCAATCAATGTTGGGATTGCCCGGGACAATGAAACCTCTCTACGCGATGCGCTTTTGGGCGCTGGAGGTGCTGACATTCTTGTCACGTTAGGTGGAGCCTCGGTAGGTGATTTTGATCTTGTCCGCAGCGTTTTGGGACAGAACGGACTCTCACTTAAATTTTACAAAATCGCCATGCGACCGGGGAAGCCTCTGATTTTTGGTCACTTAAATAACATGGCTGTTTTGGGATTACCCGGTAACCCTGTCTCAGCAGGAGTGACCTCGGTTATTTTTCTCAGAGCAGCTATCGCAATTATGCTAGGTCTTGATGTAAATTTACTCCCTGATACCGCTGAAGCTGTTCTTGGACGTAACCTGCCTGCCAATGGTACACGGAAAGATTTTATGCGTGCAAAACTATCGAGTGGTAATCATGGTCAATTGGTTGCTACCCCATTTGAACGACAAGACAGCGCAATGATGGCGAGTTTTTCGGAAGCGGATTGTCTAGTTATCCGAGATCAATATGCGCCGGCGGCTAAAAAAGGTGAGCCTGTATTTATAGTACGTCTTGATATTGCCGCGGGAGCTTTTTAGGCTATCTCAACCTTCGAAATGTTTTGAGAAAAGTCATATTTTTAGCACACAAAGCTTTTTAATTGACACACATCAAGAACCAAATTAGAACAAAAGAGAACATACCCAATTTAACCTTATTGGTTTTCAAAAATCAAAAAGATGTTAATGGCTCGCTTGTGTAGCGTAATAAATATTAAACTTTCAGTATATGGTCAATTATTACAGCTTGACGACATTAAAAGATCTGGAGTGTCAACTATGTTAACAAAAAAACAACATCAACTGTTGAGTTTTATAGATCAAAAGCTAGGGCGAACTGGGATTTCACCCTCATATGATGAAATGAGGTTGGCCCTTAATCTGAAATCCAAATCTGGTATTCATCGCTTGATAACAGGTTTGGAAGAGCGTGGCTTCATTCGCAGATTACCCCATCGAGCTAGGGCACTTGAGATAAAAAAATTACCGGAAAATTCAACCAATTTGATTAATCAGACTTCAGGAGTAGAACAAAAAAATAGTTTAACGCCGAATGTAATAAGTGGAGCCTTTGGTGACAGTTTTGTGAGTCAATCGTCTGTAAAACCGAGTGATAACTCTACGAATGATCCAAGCACTTTGAGTTTACCGCTGTATGGACGTATTGCAGCCGGTACACCAATTGAAGCATTGCTGGGCCACTCAGCGGAAATAGACGTGCCAGCTGGCCTTTTGGCATCTAACAGGGAGCATTATGCTCTTGAAGTTGATGGAGACTCTATGATTGAAGCCGGTATCTATGATGGTGATACGGTGATTATTCAACGCGCCAATACGGCGGATAATGGTTCGGTCGTCGTTGCGCTCGTTGAGGGCACGGAAGTAACTTTAAAACGACTTCGTCGAAAAGGCGCTGCGATTGCATTGGAGCCTGCTAATAAAAATTATGAGACTAGAATTTTTGGCCCAGACCAAATTCAAGTACAGGGTCTCTTGGTCGGGTTGATTAGAAAATATTGAGGTTTGTTAAGAGTGCTAATATATTCCTGAAAAAGGGAGCCACGCTAAGATAGCAATGTACCTCACACAACGATAGAGATTTTCAAGTTCTTTTTTATTATGTCTTTGCAGATGTCTTAAAGACCCTGTTTCGAGGCAAGCGGTTAAAACCTGCTGTTTTAGGATGGAGGGCACACATATCAAGGTATTAAATTTGAGATTCTCTAAAAATTATGTTTTTTTCTCATGATTTCCTCAATTTATCAGAGCTTAAAAGGTGATTTAAAAATTGTAAACTTGGGCAGATCAGTAAACGTGAATAAGCCCTATATCAGCGTCTGTAATGAGGGCGCTGAGTGCCCCCAAACGATTGAGTGTGTTGTGATAATCGAACAAACCCCTCTGTGAGGGAACAACGTATAGTTCCGCGCTTGCGCCGGGCGCCAAAGTAAACGCTTCCATACACGGTTGTTTTATAATTACATCTTGATACTTAGCTTTAACTACTATGCTTTTCTCGAAGAATTCAGGCGCCCTAAAAGATCGAGTCCAAGCATCCTCATTTGCGATTCTGATAATGTATGGGTGATGCTGTTTGAGTTGTAATAACCCGTGTTTATACAGGCTATCTTTTACAGATTCTCTAAGAATTGTTGCGTTTGACCAGTCAATATAATTGGCTGAACTGCCTTTCAACGAACAATACATGTCTGGAAGTATGTCAATGCCGTCGGTCCATACGGTTTCCCCGTTTCTCGTGGATAGGCAGCCTGATAATAGCCCGCACATTATTAAAAAGATACCTTTTGCTCTAAGCATTTTTTCCTACTTCCGCTACGAATAGGTTTGATAGTAAACTGAAACTCGATACTTTCAATGGATCTTCCTTGGTAAAATTATTAATGGCAGTAATTATCTCATGACACTGCTGAACCTGAACAAACCTAACATCCTATGCCCTCCTAAATTTTTTGGTAGATGGTACATTTTTAATTTTCACAATTTTTTTCGAACTTAGTGTTTTGCTTCATGTGTGAAGCAGGTATCATATTATTAATCAATGGTTTGTGGATCATGGCTATGAAAGATCTTAATCACACGTTATGACGGTCATTACAAGATTTGCACCTTCGCCTACTGGCTTTTTACATGTAGGTGGAGCAAGAACGGCTTTATTCAATTGGTTATTTGCCAATCACCATAAGGCTTATGGTGAGGGTGGAGAATTTTTACTCCGTATTGAGGATACAGACCGTAATCGATCGACAAAAAAGGCAGTTGATGCAATTTTTGACGGCCTCTCCTGGTTAGGTCTCAACTGGGATCATGATGTAATATTCCAAGTTTCTAGAGTTGATCGGCATCTTGAGGCAATTGAGCAATTATTAACATCAGGGCATGCGTACAGGTGTTATTGCTCTCCTGAAGAGCTTGCTGAAATGCGAGAGCAAGCGCGAGCTCAAGGCCTTCCAATGATGTATAATGGTAAGTGGCGGGATCGCGATCCGGCGGACGCACCTGCAGGTGTAGCGCCCACCATCCGTTTAAGATCTTCTAAGGAGGGCATCACTAAAATTACCGACCATGTGCAAGGGGAAATCTCTGTGAAAAACGAAACGTTGGATGATATGATTTTACTTCGTTCTGACGGGACGCCGACTTACATGCTAGCCGTTGTTGTTGATGATCATGATATGGCAGTAACGCATGTAATTCGGGGCGATGACCACCTAACCAATGCGTTCCGGCAAACGCAACTATTTGAAGCACTTGGATGGAATATTCCCGTTTTTGCCCACATACCTCTTATACACGCAGCTGATGGCTCGAAATTGTCAAAACGTCATGGCGCACTTGGTGTCGAAGCCTATCGCGACATGGGTTTTCTTCCGGATGCTATTTGTAATTATTTATTGCGCTTGGGGTGGAGTCACGGTGATGACGAAATAATTTCTCGGGACCAAGCAATTGAGTGGTTTTCCTTAAATACAATTAATAAAAGTGCCGCTAGATTTGATGTGGAGAAATTAACGTCAATCAATTCCGAATATATTCAGAGCGGTGACACTGAGATTCTGGCTAAACTAATTATGCCCCTTCTTCAGACCTCCCTTAAGGGACGAGTATCGGAATATGCTACAGAGCGCCTAAATACGGGGTTGGCTAGTATAAAATATAGATCAAAAAATCTTATAGAATTAGCTGAAAAATCAGTATTTTATGCAAAAAATAGTCCTATTGATGTGGACGATAAAGCTCGTAAAATTCTGACTGAAGATACCTTGTCGCGTTTGCGAGATATTCTCAAAGGATTTGCTGATATTACAGACTGGCAAAAAGACATTTTGGATTGTTGGCTAAATACTTATATTGAAAATGCGGACATCAAAATGGGTGAGGTCGCGCAACCACTCCGAGCTGCTCTGACCGGAACTACCGCTTCACCGGGGATTACTGAGGTTTTGAGCGTGCTCGGTAAACATGAGTCTATTCGTCGCTTAGAGGATGTTACACGGGTATAAGGGTCTACAACTGTCTCAATGATTTAAATCTACACATATAATAAATAGCGATAAGGCGAATTATCGGTGTCATCTGATAACAATCGTGAACCTCTAGTTTATTTGATGCGATTACAGGAGAACAAAAAAGATATGGACCAACACGATAAAGCCCACAATCAAGGTTTTACTCTGACAGACAATAGAAGCGGTGCTCACTATCAGTTACCGGTTGTAGAGGGTTCTACTGGCCCAGAGGTAATAGATATAAGGAAACTATACTCAGAAACTGGTTGTTTCACTTACGACCCCGGCTTCACCTCAACTGGAAGTTGCGAGTCAAAGATTACGTTTATCGACGGTGATAGAGGCATTCTTCTGTATCGTGGTTATTCAATTGATGATCTTGCTGAGAAATCGGATTTTATGGATGTCTGTTACCTTCTTTTGTACGGAGACTTGCCATCTCAAATGCAAAAAAAGAAGTTTGAACTCAATGTTACCCTGCATTCGATGTTAAACGAGCAGATCAACTATTTCTTTCGTGGTTTTCGGCGAGATGCACATCCAATGGCGGTGATGTGCGGCGTAGTTGGTGCTCTATCAGCCTTTTACCATGACAGCACAGACATTAATGACTCAAAACACCGAATGATCGCATCATACCGGCTTCTTGCAAAAATGCCCACGATCGCAGCGACTGCATATAAATATTCAATTGGACAGCCGTTCATGTATCCGCGGAACGATCTTAAGTATGCAGATAATTTCCTGTACATGATGAATGCAACGCCCTGTGAGGATTATCATGTAAATCCAGTATTAGCTCGCGCTATGGACCGCATACTTATTTTACATGCTGACCACGAGCAGAATGCATCTACGTCAACGGTTCGTCTTGCAGGTTCAAGTGGCGCTAACCCGTTTGCATGTATCTCAGCTGGAATTGCCTCTCTTTGGGGGCCGGCGCATGGTGGTGCTAATGAAGCGGTGCTGAATATGCTTGAAGAAATTGAAACAGTGGCCCGTATCCCCGAATTTATCGAAAAAGCCAAAGATAAGGATGATCCTTTCCGTTTAATGGGATTTGGTCATCGCGTATATAAGAATTTCGATCCACGTGCCAAGGTAATGCATCGCACCTGTCACGAGGTTCTTGATGAGTTGGGTATAGAAAACGAGCCATTACTTGATATTGCGATGGAATTAGAGCGTATTGCTCTCGAGGATGACTATTTCGTTGAGAAGAAACTTTACCCAAATGTTGATTTTTATTCGGGGATCATTTTTAAGGCGATGGGTATTCCTACCAGCTTATTTACAGTTATTTTTGCGGTCGCGCGCACTGTTGGTTGGATCGCGCAGTGGAATGAGATGATTGAGGATCCATCCCAAAAAATTGGCCGTCCCCGCCAACTATATACGGGTAGTGTTGAACGGAGCTATGCACCACTTCATAAACGGTAAAGAATTAGAAAACCGAGTTATTTATGATTTATGTCTTATCACGGCTATTTTTTTCTTTAATCACAGACAAAACTGTGTCGGCGGCTCGGAACTCTAGGTCATTTTTTGTTAATTCGAATTTTTTAAGCGCATGTTGGTAGGCTTCTTTTTGTTGTGATTGAAGGTAATTACTGTTCCATATAGATAAGCATGCATTTAAAATTAATTCCGCCCGGCACTGTTCGAGCACAAATTCCGGAACAGCCTCGCGCTCCAGAAGGATATTCACTAAATTTACGTATTTGGTTGCAACAAGATGTTTAGCAAGAAAAGCGGTAATTGGGGCGACTCTGTAGCCAATCACCGCTGGTGTACCCGATATTGCTAGCTCTAGTGCCACAGTACCAGATGTGGCTAGCGCTAAACGGGTGGCAGCAAAAGCATCAAATTTACTTTGGTCACTATCTAAAATATGAGTTTGGACTTTCCAATCCGCCACATTCTTTATCACTTGCTCTTTAACCGACGATACCACCGGAATTATGACGTCGAAGTTATCAATGTGGTTTTTTAACATGTGAACTACATCTGCAAAAATTGGGAGCATATGTGAACATTCAACCGTTCGACTACCCGGAAGTACAGTCAAGATTGGTCTATTTAAATCAATATTCAATTGATTTCTGAGACGTAAAGGGTCCCCAGTTTCAGCATCATTTTGGAGAACTGGATGCCCTACATATGTTGTATCCAATCCATATTTCTTAAAATATGGAGCTTCAAAAGGCAGTATGGTTAGCAAATGATCGAGGAATTGAGCCACTTTATACGCTCTTCCTGGACGCCAAGCCCAGACTGTTGGCGCAACGTAATGTATCAGGGGTATTTCTGAGTCTTTGAGTTTTTTAGCTACGCGGAAGTTGAAATCAGGCGCGTCGATCGTAATCAGTGCCGAGGGATTCTTTTTTACGACATCCTTCACAGTGATCTCAATTCGTTGAAGTAATTTAGGAAGACGTGATACGACCTCGGTCAATCCCATTACTGCCAAGTCCTCGATGGGAAATAGAGAATCAAGGCCTTGAGCTGTCATTTTTGTGCCGCCAATACCGGTGAATTCTATATTTCCCCCAGTTTTTTGGATTAATGCCGACATGAGTGCTCCGCCTAGTCGATCACCAGAATCCTCACCGGCGATTATATATAGAATAGGTTTTCTTCGATCATTCATGGATAGATTGATTTAAATATGATGTATTTACGCCAATAATAAATATTCCCGCTGAATCTGCTGCTGCAATTGTCTTCGCACGTTCCAAGACAAGTGCCTCGCCCGCGGAAACGGCAATGCCTGAAAGGCCAGCTCGCGATAATGCGGTTATAGTATCTGGTCCTATTGAAGGTAAGTCGACCCGCCGTTCTTGGCCTGGTTTTGCACATTTGATCAATACGCCACCAAATGACTGTGAAGATGGTAGTTTAGCTAATAAAGCATCAGTTCCTGACCTGTCCTCCCTAGCAATTATCTCGCCACCAGAGCATACTACGGCTTGCCCAATATCTTTAGACCCAAGATCCATGGCCGCACTAATCCCAGTATTTATATCTTTAATAAATGCAGAGTTAGGGGAATATTTTGTAATACAGGCTTCTTCACACAATAAATTAGGATCTAAATCATCGGCTCCAACAACGTTAAAGCCTTCATCTTCAAGCGCTTTGATTAATGCGCTCAATAGCCTGTTATCACCGCTATTAAATACTTTATTTTTAAGCAAGAATGAAGTGGACCATAGATCAGGCCTCAATTGTGTATACGTTGGCTTTAGAACATGTCCCGCAAATACCAAATCAACTACCTTTTGACTTTTCATCGTTTTCACAATTTTGCCAGCGGCACCTATTCTCAGCAGCGCTGATGGAAAGTCATTAGCAAGTCCAACATCCGCTTGTTCTTCTAAAAGAACTAAAAATACCGGGCGTCGCTCTAAGCGGCATTTTTCAGCAAGGTGACGGGGTAGGCCTCCGCCACCAGCGATAATTCCAAGTTTATGCGGCATCATCCATCGCCGGTTGGCATATTGCTCGGGAAGACTCGGATCTAATAAAATCTACTATCTCCATTACAGGCTCGTTATTGCTAAAATCCTCTATTACATCATCTAACCTCTCACCGAGGGTTCCTTCTAGAGCAAAAATCATCCTATAGGCTTTGCGCAAATCATGGATAACTTTACGAGAAAAGCTGCGCCTTTTTAATCCAACGATATTCAAACCTGACAGCCTCGCCCGATTTCCGATTACAGAACCGTATGGGATAACATCGTTTTCGATACCTGACATACCTCCAATCATTGCGTGTTTTCCTATCCTAACAAATTGATGCACTGCAGAGAGTCCACCGATAATAGCCCACTCACCGACATGAACGTGTCCACCAAGTGTAGCATTGTTAACTAAGATGACATTGTTTTCTATGATGCAATCATGAGCGACATGCGCCCCTACCATAAATAAGCAATTGTCACCAATTTTAGTTATCATGCCACCGCCTTTGGTACCGGGATTCATCGTAACGTACTCGCGGATAACAGTGTTAACCCCAATTTCAAGTCTGGAGGTTTCACCTGCGTATTTGAGATCTTGAGGTGCGTGGCCAATGGAAGCGAAAGGAAAAATTCTGGTTCCCGCACCAATCCTTGTACGACCGGTGACAACAGTATTAGACATAATCTCAACGTTATCCTCTATCGTAACATTATCTCCGATAACGCAAAAAGGTCCTATGTTTACCTTTTTGCCGATTTTGGCGGTTTTGGCGATTATAGTAGTGGCATGAATATCTGACATGATTATCTCCAATCAATTATCGACAATCATTGCAGAAAATGTTGCCTCGCCTATTAAATCACCTTTCACGTGACCCTCGCCTTTAAATTTCCAAACGTTTCCCCTACTGCGTTTTTTAATAACGGTTAATTCCAAGGTATCACCGGGAGTGACTGGTTTACGAAACCGAGCTTGGTCAATTGTCATAAAATACACCAATCTATTCTCTTTTTTACTCATGGTGTTCACGACTAGAACTGCTGAGGTTTGTGCCATCGCTTCAATAACCAAAACACCCGGCATAATCGGATGATCAGGAAAGTGACCTTTAAAAAACGGTTCGTTAATAGTAACATTTTTTATGCCAAGGGCGTTTTCTCCGGGTGTTATAATCTTCACTCGATCAAGAAGTAGGAATGGATACCGATGGGGTATCATTTTCATTATGGCATTAACATCAAAAGTCTGATCAATTGTGGTTTTGTCTTTGTCCATAACTATTATGATCTCTTTTTCGTTAATTTACTGATGATTACATGTTCTTTTAACCATTGACGTCGCGGTTTTGCCGGAAACCCAGCTACCGTGATGCCGGGTTCGATATTCCGGAATACGCCGCTTCTTGCCGCAATTTTTGCACCATCACCAATTTCGATATGTCCTGCAAACCCGGACTGGCCTCCGATAACAACACTATTTCCAATTTTTGTGCTACCCGAGATACCAACTTGACTAACGATGATCGTGTGTGCGCCAATTTCAACGTTATGGCCAATATGCACCATATTATCGATCATACATCCGGGACCAATCACTGTATCCGGTCCTGCACCTCGATCAATAGTTGTGTTTGCACCAATTTCAACGTCATTACCAATGATCACACGACCAAGTTGCGGGACTCGTACTGCACCGGTTAAGGATGAAGCAAACCCAAATCCATCTTGACCGATGCAAGCTCCTTGGTATACATGGACGCGATCACCAACAATACAGTAACTCAGACTAGCATTAGCTTCGATGCGGGTATCATTTCCTATTAAACAATGTGGTTCGATTACCACATTAGGCCCAATCCAGCACCTTGACCCTATTCGCACGTTTTCTTCAATCACTGTACCATGTGAGATATTTGATCCGCTTCCAATTACTGCTGATGGCGCAATCATCGCATGCTTGGAAATATTACCGTCGAAAAGTGGTTTTGGGTAAAATGCCGCCGCAATTAAGGCGTAGGCAAGGTATGGATCCTCTGCAACGAGCAATGACATTTCCTCGGGCGCTCTGTCAACCATTGCGGCGGCGATGACGCATGCCCCCGCATTGCTTCTTGAAAATTGAGAAATATATCTTTTGTTATCGAGAAAACTCACATTTGACCTCGTGGCCGCAGTTAATGGTGCAACATCGGTAAACTTGGCCTGAGGATTTCCCCTTGCAATTTTAGAATTAGTGATCGATGCAAGGCTTTCCAATGTAAGGGTTTTGGGAGCGCCAAAAAAACGTGGGTCTGCCATGCGATTTAATTCGTTGGCTTTTTGACTGGTACTTGGCTCAATTCTTTATTTAGTCTAGCAAGTGCCTCAGCCGTAACATCTAAATCTCGCGCGACCAAAATCGTTTGATTACGCCGAAGTACGATGGAAGCCTGTCTTTTTTGTGCAATGTCAGAAATGATTTTATTTAACTGTTTTTCGACTAAAAACATCGCATCCACTTGCGCTTGATCAAGTTGACGCTTGCGTCTCTGAACTAATTTTTGAACACCAATAACTCGCTGTTCAAACTGACGCCTTTCCTTTGCAAATGCCTCCGGTGATAAAATTGTCCTTTTTTTTGCTAATTCCTTATTTGCTGCGCGCAAAGCGTCCTCTTCATTTTGAATGCCAGCTTGAAATCCTGTTCGATAATTAGCGATTTGGTCGCGTATATTTGTCACTACTGTTGCTTGCCGTCGGATCTCATCAAGATTTAATACTATAACCTTCAGTGGCAGGTCTGCTGCCTTGCTCTGCACTTTTTGTTGCTGTGCCAAGGCTACGTTTAGTGGCACGAGAAGAAAATAAATTAAAAAACTATGGATAAAGCGGGTCGACACTTGTCTCTCCTAAAATTGCGCACCAAAATTAATACGGAATGTTTCGGTAATATCGAAATCTTTTTTAACTAAAGGTATAGCAGCATCGATGCCCAAAGGACCAAATGGTGACCGCCACGTCATTCCTAGCCCGGTTGACAACCGCGGACTCTGGGAGTCTTGGGTATTTGCATCGGTTGGTTCGATCTTCCCCGCACTACCAAAGTCTGTAAATACTCGACCGCGAAGTCCAAATTCAGAGGGTAACCCTAGTGGAAATTTCAGTGCGACCGATCCTACATACATCCATTCAGCGCCTAGTGCATCGTTTGTTGGATCATCCCGTGGTCCTACTCCCGCTGTTGCGAAGCCGCGTAAATCTTCTCCACCAACAAAATAACGTTCTTGAAAATGCACGTCTTTACCTAAACCAAAGATGTACCCCACCTTACCTCTAGTGTGGACAATCCAATTGTCGGTGACAGGATAATAATATGCTCCAGAGAGGGTATTTCGCGAATGACGAACAGTTCCTCCTAAACCCGCAATGTCAGTTCGCAAGCGAATCGAGTAGCCATTAGTAGGGGTTAAGTGATTGTCCATGGTCTTGAGATCAATCGTGTGTCCGATCTCAGAAATATATTCAGTACCTATTTCCGTCTTGATAAGATCGGCGGCATCATCCGCTACATCTTGGATTTTACTCCGTCTGATTGTATATCGCCATCCCTGAGACGTGTCCTCAGATAAGCGGTATCCAGCTCGCAGAGAGAATCCGCTGCGAGACGTGTCGATCGAGCTTGTGTCCTGTAAATCCTGGCGAACATGAAAAACATCAAATCCAGCCCTAATATCTCGGTTGAGGAAATATGGTTCGGTCAACCCAAAGTCAATCTGGCTTCGGGCACCGGAAATATTAAGCTTTAATCCAACGTTTTGCCCGCGGCCAAGAAAATTCTTCTCCTGCAGACCTATTTCGCCAATCACACCAACAGATGATGAAAATCCTGCCCCAAGAGAGATTGATCCGGTTGATTGTTCTTGAACATCGACCGTTACGATTGTTTTATCCGGAGCGCTCCCGGGGATTTTGCCAACGTTTACCCTTTTGAAAAAATTGAGATTTTGTAATCTTTGACGAGATCGACGGATTTTAGCTGAGTTAAAAGCATCCCCTTCAACAATTTGAAATTCCCGCCGGATAACTTTGTCTAAGGTTCTAACATTACCGCTGATGTCAATCCGTTCGACAAAAACTCTTGGCCCTTCATTCACTTCAAAAATAATGTCGATTTGGTTTTTTTCACGATTACGTTTGACGCGGGGTCGGACATCCACAAAAGCGTAACCGAGTTCCCCCACTCTATCAGTGATAGCGTCGACTGATTTATCGACAGAAGTAATGTCATACCAATCGTCCTTCTTTAGTTTCACCACGTGAGCTATTTGATCAACAGTTAAGTCTCTAAGCTGCGCTTTGACCTCAACATTCCCTAATTTGTAGCGACTACCTTCCTCTACTGTATAAGTGATAAAAAAGTCTTTTCTATTCGGCGTTAATTCGGCAATAGCCGAGTTGACTTTGAAGTCTGCATATCCTTGTGAAAGGTAAAACCGACGTAATAACTCGCGATCCAGTGTTAGCCGGTCAGGATCGTAGACCGAATTGCTGGAAAAAATACGATACCATGTCGTTTCTTTGGTTTCTACGATGCCCCTCAATTCGCGATCGTTATACTTTTTATTACCTACAAATCTCACACTTAATATCTCAGTTTCATCACCCTCAACGATCTCGTAAACAAGATCGACACGGTTTTGCGGTAACTTAATCACCTTAGGCTCAACCGTAACGGCGAAACGGCCCTGTAACCGATACAGTGTTAAAAGGCGTTTAACGTCATTTTGAACTTTGGCGCGCGTATATATTACGCGTGCCCGGAGCGAAATCTCTGATTGCAGAGACTCGGTCTCAACAGCCTTATTCCCTTCGAACGCCACGCGATTGATCACAGGGTTCTCTACAATCTTTATTATAAGGTTTGAGCCTTCTTGCAAGATATTGACATCAGCAAATAAACCAGTCGCGAACAGACTTTTAAGCGATCGATCAATACGTTGTAAATCAAAGGTGTCTCCCTCTCGGATTAGTAAGTAAGATTTTACTGTACCGGGTTCTATGCGTGCGGCTCCCTGAACCTCTATATTTTTTATAATAATGGCCGTGCCATCTTGTTGTTGTGCCCAAACAGGGTACATGGCAAGCGAACACAGCAACGCTGCAAATGCAAGTTTGCTCGATACTATCAAAGCTATGCGAAAAGATTTTCGCAAGTATTCCCCCAACTATTCGAGAGATTAAACGAAGAGGTTCTTTATAAATTCTATAACTCGAATGTGCACGAGATCATTCCAAGTAACAAAAACTACTAAACTCAATACCAGAACAAGACCGAACCTTAAACCGTATTCTTGGATTTTTGGATCTAAGGGCTTTCCGCGAATAGCTTCAACTGCATAAAAAGCTAGGTGTCCCCCATCAAGCATTGGGATTGGGAAGAGATTGATAAGTCCTAGGTTGACAGAGAGCATTGCCATTAAAAGAATAACGTACACAAATCCCTTTTGCGCCATCTCTCCAGAGATCTGTGCAATTCTAATTGGGCCGCCTAAATCTTCTGCCGTGCGATTACCTGTGATCATATCACCGACGTAAACTAATATGTTTTTGGTTAATGTGTAAGTCCGATCAATACCGACCCATACTGCCATTGCAGGATTTTGGCGCTCAAATATTAATTGCTCCATGTCAGGTCGTATTCCGAGCAAACCGATTTTTGTTATTATGCCCTCGTCATTTCGGCCCTCTGCTAATCTCGGTGTTGCCGAAAGCATGAGTATTTTGTCACCGCGTTCAATTTGAAAATTTAACTTTTGACCTGGGGCTCTAAGGATGGTGGACCGAAGTTCTGAGAAATTTATGATTTCTTTGTTATCGACGGCAATAATTTTGTCATTTTTCATCATCCCGGCTTGGCTGGCAGCGCTGTTCGGTAATACTTCGCCGATAACTGCCAACGAAATTGGTAAGCCTTGAAACATCGCAAGCCCCGCGAAAATAAATATAGCGAATATGAAATTCACGGCTGGGCCGGCGAACACAATGGCAGCACGTTGTCTGAGGGTTTTATGATTAAACGATACAGCTTTTTCTTCGGGGGTTAAGCTGACAGGTTGCCCAGTCTCATCGTCATCCATATTTTCGCCAAACATCTTCACATACCCGCCCAGCGGGATCGCACTGATCTTCCACCGTGTGCCGACTGCGTTAGTCCACCCGAATAACTCAGGACCAAAGCCGATTGAAAATACCTCAATACGAACACCGTTGCGCTTGGCAACCCAGTAATGTCCCCATTCATGCACATAAACGAGCACAGTCAGAACGAACAAAAACACGACTATAAAATACCAAGTAAAATCAAAAAAACCCATGGCGTACAACCCTATTGAATTAAGTTATTGTTGAATGTGTCTGTTCGAGGTGAAATGTCAAGATTGCTGGATAGCCCACGCTCTCGACTCCGCGTCAATTTCAATGACGTCTTCAAGCGAAGATATTGAATGAGGTGGAATTTTGTTAAGCGCCTCTTCTATGGTAGTCGCGATATCGAGGAAGCCAATTTTACCATCTATAAATTTTTGCACAGCCACCTCATTTACTGCATTAAGTACTGTAGGTGCGCTTCGACCTGTAATTAGGGCCTCTCGGGCTAAGCGTAGAGCTGGAAAGCGTTCACAGTCAGGCAGTTCGAAGGTAAGCGTGCCAATATCAGCCAATGATAAACGAGGTGATGGTGTTTGCATTCGATTTGGCCATTCCATCGCGAATGAGATTGGGGTGCGCATGTCTGGCGTTCCCATTTGTGCTAAAACTGAGCCATCCACATACTCGACCATGCTGTGAATAACTGATTGCGGGTGAACCAAGACTTCAATCTGAGGTTCAGCGATTGGAAACAGGTGATAAGCCTCAATTAGCTCCAACCCTTTGTTCATCATTGTGGCAGAATCAACCGATATTTTTGCGCCCATGTCCCAATTGGGATGGGCTATAGCCTGGCTAGGCGTTACGGATAACATAGAGGACTTGTCCATTTGCCGGAAAGGTCCCCCTGAAGCAGTTAAAATTATTTTTGTTACCCGATCAGCTTGGTCAAACTCAAAAACTTGAAATATTGCACTATGCTCAGAATCCACCGGTAAGAGAGTTGCGCCATGTCGTTCCACTTCACGAGTAAAAATTTCTCCTGCGGAAACTAAGCATTCTTTGTTTGCTAGTGCTACCGTAGCCCCGCGACGAACAGCTTGTAGCGTGGGTGCAAGGCCAGCCGCACCTACAATCGCGCCCATTACCCAGTCAGTCGGTCGAGATGCGGCTTCAATCAAAGCCTGCTCGCCGGCTGCCGGCTCAATTTTCGTGCCAGAAAGAGCCATTTTTAGCTCTTGGTACTTACTTGGGTCGGCTACCACCGCGATCTTCGCTTTTAATTCAATGGCTTGGCGAGCTAATGCAATTACGTTACTGTTGGCTGTTAGAGCTTCGACTTGGTAGTTGTTTTGTGATCGTTTTATAAGGTCAATTGTGTTTTTGCCGACGGATCCTGTGGAGCCCAGAATTGTGAGCGATTTTCGATTGGATGCTGCATCCGGCCTTACCGAGCTCACTACCATGTTGACAGCGTCCCTCCAGAAAAAAATTGAGCTAAACCGTATACGCTTGCAACAGCCAGCAGTCCATCCACTCTGTCGGATAGGCCGCCATGACCGGGAATTAAATTACTCATGTCTTTTTTATCAAATTGACGTTTATAAAAAGACTCAATTAAATCCCCGCATTGAGATATTGCACCTAAGCACGCCGAAACTAAAAAACAGGTAAAATAATTGAAATTATTGTAATAAGCTATTGCAATACCCACCAACGCCGCACCGATAACAGCACCAAAAAAACCAGACCAAGTTTTGTTCGGGCTTAATCGAGGAGCCAGTTTTGGTCCGCCTATCGCGCGCCCAAAAAAATAAGCTACAGTGTCGGATGTCCAAACTAACACAAACAAACAGTAGAGCGTCACTGCGCCATATTGATTTTGGCTATGTAAGAATAGCAATGCTAGTAATGCAACTAATACGTATATAATGGCCGGGATAGACCACGATAGTTGACCAGAACTTACAGAACAAATCTCGTAAATTAGAATAGCACCCCCGATGCATACCATTACCTCAAAATATGGCGCACCAAAGTGAATAGCAGCAATTACCGGAGGCACAAGAATTATTGCGGACAGAATCCTAAGCTTTAATTCAATGGACATATTGTCACGGCGATAAGGTTGTGCCGAACCGGCGTTCTCGAGATTGAAACTCCGCGATGGCGTTCGCGAGAATCTCTTCATTAAATTCTGGCCAATGCTTGTCAACAAAAACGAGCTCTGTATACGCTATTTGCCAAAGTAAAAAATTACTTACCCTTTGTTCCCCTCCGGTTCTTATTAACAGATCTGGATCAGGTAAATCAGACGTGTAGAGATAATCTGAGATGGTTCTCTCTGAAATATCGTTTGATCTGAGGCGTCCTCTCTCAGTTTCTTCCGATATCTGTTTAACAGCCATTGTGATCTCAGCCCGGCTGCCGTAGCTAAGTGCAACTGTCATTGTCATATGGTCATTGCCTGCAGTTTTATGTTCCGCATCAGTAATCAGAGAAACGATATCCTCGTCTAAACGTTGACGATCTCCAATAACCCTAAATCGCACCCCATTTTTATCGAGTTCGTGTAATTCTCGTTTAAGATAGAGTCTAAGCAAACCCATGAGATCTCGTATTTCTTGAGGTGGTCGACTCCAATTTTCTGAGGAAAACCCGTAAAGGGTTAAGTATCGAATACCATGAGTGATGGCGGATTTTACAGTTCGACGTACTGCTTCCGCACCTTGTTGATGACCTGCTGTGCGCGGCAGACCACGGGTCTTTGCCCATCGTCCATTACCGTCCATAATAATGGCTAAATGCGCGAGAGTTCGCGGTGATTCCGCAAATTTTGGCAATCTTGATTCAACAGGATGCATTTTAGGCCTAAACTTGCATAATTTCAGTTTCTTTGCTGTTAAGTGTATCGTCGATTTTTTTCACAAACTCATCAGTGATGTTCTGCACCTCTTCTGAGTATTCATGTTGTTGATCTTTCGAAATGTTACCCTCTTTCTCCGCTTTCTTTACGTCATCCATAGCATGACGGCGAATGTTTCTGATGGCTACTCGGGCATCTTCAGAATATTTTCCAGCCACTTTTGTTAAATCTTGACGACGTTCTTCTGTTAGGGCAGGAATAGGCACTCGGATCATTTGCCCTTCCGCGGACGGATTGAGGCCCAAGCCGGATTCTAGGATTGCTTTTTCTACGGCCTGAACCAGAGCTTTATCCCAAACGTGTACAGACAACATTCTCGGTTCTGGAGCGCTTACAGTACCTACTTGGTTCATCGGCATTTCCGATCCGTATGCTTCAACTGTTACGGGCTCAAGCAAGCTTGTTACAGCGCGTCCCGTCCTCAACCCAGCAAATTCATCTTGAAGGACCCCGACTGCTCGCTCCATGCGGTGGCGGATATCCTTTTTAACTGATGTAAAATCTGTAAATGTCATTTTGCTGCGTCCTTATCTGCATCCCAACCGATTATCTCTAGCCAACCCGTGTAAAGCTGCCTTGTTGGTCAATCACCGCTTGTAAACCGTTAGCTTGTTGTATTGAAAAAATAATTATGGGGATTTCATTCTCGCGGCACAGCGCAATTGCAGACGTATCCATAACCTGGAGGTTCCGGCTGATAACTTCATCGTAACTCACGCTGTCAAGACGTTGGGCTTTTTTATTGGTCATTGGGTCTGCGTCATATACACCATCGACTTGGGTTCCCTTTACCAATGCGTCGCAATTCATTTCAGCTGCTCTAAGAGCGGCAGCTGTATCTGTTGTGACAAAAGGATTGCCCGTCCCTGCAGCAAAAATAACGATTCTACCCTTTTCCATATGACGTAAAGCTCGCCGGCGGATATATGGTTCACATACAGTTGTCATTGGTATGGCTGATTGGACCCGGGTTGGCGCGCCTTTCGACTCTAGAACGCTTTGTAATGCCAGAGCGTTGATGATCGTTGCTAACATGCCCATGTAATCGGCACTGGTTCTCTCAATGCCGGCTGCAGCGCCGGATACACCCCTGAAAATATTTCCGGCTCCAATAACCAAACAAATTTGTATGCCATTTATATGGAGGTCATGGATTTCAGCACAAATGCGCTCTACGGTATCCGTATCGAGGCCGAATTCTTTGTTCCCTGAGAGACTCTCACCCGAGAGTTTCAAGAGGATACGACGGAACTTCGTATTGTCGGCCATAGGATATCCTCGTTCATCTAGATGGCAGAGAGTTTGCTATGCTCGACGTAATCCAGCACGGGCTACTTGTATTTTACACTATGCATAGGTGTAGCCAAGCCTCTCATCGATTAAACTCGTTATTTCAAACTCCAGCGACCGCGGCTACCTCCGCGGCAAAATCCTCTTCTTTCTTTTCAAGCCCCTCGCCAAGTACAAGCAGTTTAAACCCAACCAACTTGATTTCGGAACCGATATCTTTTGACGTGTTTTTGAGAATCGTGGAAACTTTCGTCTCTCCATCGATTACAAAAGTTTGGTCGACGAGACAAACTTCTTCGAAAAACTTACGAAGTCTTCCCTCCAACATTTTTTCGATAATTTCCTCGGGTTTTCCAGACTCTCTGGCCTGGTCCGCTAAAACTGAGCGTTCGCGCTCAATAGCTTCTGGATCCAGATCATTTTTTGAGATTGCCATCGGTTTAGTTGCTGCTATGTGCATAGCTAATTGCTTACCGAGCTCTAGTAGTTTGTCTTTTTGCCCTGTTGATTCCAGACCGACAATAACGCCAATTTTTCCGAGGCCTGGTGCGAGAGACCCGTGGACGTAACTGGCTAATACGCCCGTTTCGATCCCTAAAGTCTCGACGCGGCGCAGTATCATATTTTCCCCAATTGTTGCGACTTGATGGGTAATTTCTTCCTCGACTGTTCTGCTTGTCCCCGGATAAATTGCGGTTTTTAGTTTGTTGATATCAGAACCTGCGCTAAGAGCTGTTTCAGCTATACTGGCTACGACACTCTGAAAAATCACATTACGGGCTACAAAATCTGTCTCGGCGTTGACTTCCACTAGGGCACCCATACTTCCTTTAACCGCAATTCCAATTAATCCCTCTGATGCCGCCCGGCCTGCTTTTTTTGCTGCTGCTGCCAAGCCTTTAGTTCGCAACCAATCAACGGACGCGTCCAGAGCACCATCATTCTCAGATAGAGCTCTTTTACAATCCATCATACCCGCGCCAGTCTTCTCACGAAGTTTTTTAACGAGAGCGGCGGTGATTTGTGCCATCTTCAACCTCAAATTATTCAGAATGTAGGATGAAATTAACTAATTTTATCCATGTGTGAAGGTATTTAATCGGTTTATTGGTTTTTAGCTAGTATTTCCGGAGGAGATCTCGTGGGTCTGTGGCTTAACTTCTGGTGAGGCCTTCATCTCGCTAGCAGTATCTGGTTCAGATTTGTCTTCTGTCGGAAGTTGCTCATCAAGTCCTATTTCGGAAGCACCCAGATCCCCCCCACTTGCGATTACTTCGCTTTGCAGCCCATCAAAGACCGCGCCTGCTATTAAATCGCAATACAGATTTATTGCTCGTAACGCGTCATCATTTCCAGGGATTGGAAAATCTACGCCCTTTGGGTTAGAGTTCGAGTCAATCACCCCAACAACGGGAATGCCTAATTTGTTGGCCTCTGCTACTGCTAAATCTTCCTTATTAGTATCAATAACGAACAACAGGTCTGGTAAACCACCCATCTCTTTAATTCCGCCCAGAGCGCGCTCCAGCTTATCCCTTTCGCGCGTTAGATTGAGCACCTCCTTCTTTGTAAGCCCCTCGGTTTCGCCCCCAAGTTTCTCATCGAGCTCACGCAGACGTTTTATCGAGTTCGAAATCGTACGCCAATTTGTCATCATGCCACCTAACCAACGATGATTGACGTAATATTGGCCGCAGCGTTTTGCTGCTTCAGCTACTCGTGAACTGGCTTGGCGTTTGGTCCCGACAAATAATACCCGCCCACCCCCTGAAATGGTGCCACGTACAGCAATCAGTGCTTGCTGCAAAAGCGGCACAGTTTGTTGTAAATCAATGATATGAATATTGTTACGCTCCCCAAAAATATATTGGGCCATTTTGGGGTTCCAGCGCCGAGTATTATGTCCAAAATGTACGCCAGCCTCTAACAGCTGACGCATCGTAAAGTCAGGAATTGCCATAGTCAGATATCCTTCTCCGGTTAAACTTCCGCAGGATGTGGTTCCCTAAAGGAACACCGGATCGGTACATCAGTTAGTTTCTGGCTGCACCGCAAAACCTGCGTGTAAGATCACGATGTTCTAAGCTTGCCGAGTGGTTTAAGCAAGGTAAAATTAATTTTCAACAATTTGTTGATGATTTAATGTTAAAGGGATTAATTACAGCGCTGATTTTTTTGATATTTTCGTGTTTAACAATTTAAGAATGGCGTGTATCAAATGGCTCCACGTTGATAACACCGGGTAAAGCACGAAGTGCTAACTGAGCATCAGGGGTGAGATTGAAATATCCCGGGAGTTCAAGGTCAGCGTGCCATTTCGCATCAACAGGACAAGTATTTATCCTTATCTTACCTCTCCCCGGGTTTTGTTTTGCCAGTATCCGCTGGATTGAAGCGATAGCCCCTCTCTCTGAGACAACAATGCGCAGATGTTCGGTGGTACGCTGCGCAGATTGTTCTAGACAAGCGAACTGATTAGCTAAAATTTTAATGTCATCATTTTTCTCAGCTTGAACGGTACATTTGATAATCAGGGAATTACCAACTTCTAAAAGTTCTTTTGCTGCCAGCAATGTTTCTGAAAATACTGTGGCTTCAAAAACACCGGATGGATCTGAGAATTGAACAAAAGCATAACGGTTCCCTCGCGCAGAGGTGCGCTCTTTTTTTGCAATAAGATTCCCCGCGAGTGTGGCTGAATATGTTCCACTGCCAGGTACCAAGGAAGCTGAAGGACGAATTTTCATAGTCTTCAACTTGCTGGAATAAGCATCCAGTGGGTGAGCTGATAGGTAAAAACCCACGGCGTCAAATTCTTCGCGCAATCGCTCTATGGCTGGCCAATCAGATGTTTCAGGCAAAAAAATATTTGAAAGCGGTGATGTTTCACCAGCAAATAATCCCATTTGATTACTCTCACGGTCACTCTGCGCCGCGGCGGCATGGCGCATTAGTAACTCAATCCCTTCATAAATACTCCTCCGATTTATCTCGATGCTGTCCAAAGCTCCAGCTCGCACGAGATTTTCTAATTGCCGTTTGTTTATCTGATGGGTGTCAATCCTGCGGACGAAATCAGTGATATCTGCAAATGCTCCATTATCTTTGCGTTCTCTAACAAGCCATTCCATTGCCCCGCAGCCCACGTTTTTAAGGGCCGCGAGTGCGTATCTAATGCCCGTACCATGCCCCTTCAAGGTTTCGACTTTAAAGTTGGCTCCAGACTTGTTGATGTCCGGACCAAAAATAGGTATTCCTAAACGGACTAATTCTTGCTTAAACACGTTCAACTTATCCGTATTTCCCATGTCTAGGGTCATAGATGCGGCCAAAAACTCAACCGGATGATTTGCTTTCATATAAGCTGTTTGATAGGCAATCATTGCATATGCTGCGGCATGGGATTTATTAAATCCATAACCAGCAAACTTGTTTACTTGTGCAAATATCTCATTTGAACGCTCGCCACTAACCCCACGTTTTTTGGCGCCGGAAATAAAGGCTTGGCGTTGCTCATCCATTTCGATTTGGATTTTTTTACCCATGGCGCGGCGCAGTAAATCGGCACCGCCAAGGGTATATCCTGAGAGCTTTTGAGCAATTTGCATCACCTGCTCTTGGTAAATCATGATGCCAAAAGTCTCTTTGAGGATTGGCTCTAAGGTTGGATGCAGGTAGTCAGGTTTTTCTCTACCATGTTTGCGCTCAACATAACTTGGAATATTGTCCATGGGACCCGGACGGTAGAGGGCTACCACGGCGATGATATCTTCAAAGGTATCTGGCTTCATACCCCTTAAAACATCGCGCATTCCGGCACTTTCCAACTGAAACACCCCTGTGGTCTCTCCCCTACTGATCATATCGTATGTCGGCACGTCGGTCAGGGAGAGTGAGGAAAGATCAAGTTTGACACCAGAACTTCGCACTAATTTCTCTGCGGTAGATAGCACCGTAAGAGTTTTCAAACCCAAGAAGTCAAACTTGACTAACCCGGCCAATTCAACAAACTTCATATTGAATCCTGTAACCGGCATATCGGAGCGTGGGTCGCGGTAAAGCGGAATCAATTCGTCGAGTGGCCTATCGGCGATAACTACTCCAGCCGCGTGGGTCGATGCATGTCGGTACATACCCTCAAGCCTTCTCGCAATATCGACCAGACGCCCAACATCTGGATCGGAACTGATCATTTTTTGAAGTTCGGGCTCTCCCTCAATTGCTTGGCCCAGAGTAACCGGGTTAGCGGGATTGTTGGGGACAAGTTTGGATATTTTATCGACATATTCGTAGCGCATACCTAAGACACGACCACAATCGCGCAAGACAGCCCTAGCCTGTAATTTCCCAAATGTAATTATCTGTGCGACGCGGTTGCGACCGTATTTATTCTGAACGTATCGAATAACTTCGTCGCGCCGGTCCTGACAAAAATCAATGTCGAAGTCAGGCATGGAAACTCGTTCGGGATTGAGAAACCGCTCAAACAACAAACCCCAATGAAGTGGGTCGAGATCAGTAATCTTAAGTGCCCAAGCTACAACTGATCCGGCTCCTGAACCCCGACCGGGTCCTACAGGAATGCCCTGATCTTTGGCCCATTGTATAAAGTCAGCCACAATAAGAAAATATCCTGAAAAACCCATTTGGGAGATAATGCCAAGTTCATACTCTAGTCGATGACGGTATGGCTTAATCGCAGCATCTCGATCTATTGGGTCAATATCTTTTTGCAAAACATGCGAGTCCAGGCGCGAATTTAAACCGTTTTTTGCTTGGGTACGCAATTCCTCCTCTTCATTTCTGTCTTCGCCGCAGTCAAATGGTGGGAGAATTGGTGCAATAGACTCGACCATAAAAGCACACCGTTTAGCTATAACGATTGTATTCTCGATGGCCTCCGGTAAATCAGTGAATAAGGTTATCATCTCGTCGGCTGATTTTAAAAAATGATGCGGTGTTACACGTCGTCGATCGTCTTGCGAGAGATATGCTCCCTCAGCAATACAAATCAGAGCGTCATGGGCGTCGAACATATCCGGAGTCGAAAAGTAAACATCATTAGTAGCGACCAGTGGAATACCGAATTGGTATGCTAACTCAATAAATGCTGCTTCCGTTCGATCTCCAAGCTCCAATCCGTGTCGCTGGATTTCAATGTATAGTCTGTTACCGAATATCGAGAGAAATCGCTCCACTAACGATTTTGCTGCCGAGTTCTGGCCATTCTCAATTAATTTTCCCACCGGCCCAGAAAAACCGCCGGTAAGGGCTATTAATCCTTCTGAATGATTTTCCAAAATATCCAGAGTGACATGGGGGTCACATGTATCTCCTGTTCCGAGGTAGGCAAATGATAGCAATTTTAAAAGGTTACGATAACCGGTTTCGTTTACCACTAAGAAAACCATGGGGTCACCGCTACCCACTCTTGTCCCAACAATACTTAATTGACACCCAATGATTGGTTGAACGCCTGACTTCGCGGCGGCATCAGAAAATTCTAGGGCACCGAAGATATTATTGGTATCTGTGACAGCGACGGCTGGCATCATTTTTTCAGCCGCAAGGTTAGCTAAGTCTTTAACGTGAATTGCTCCCTCAGAGAGAGAATAAGACGAGTGAACTCTTAAGTGAACAAATCCAACGTGAGCCATAATGTACAGAGGATTTCATATTTACGCCATTATGTCACTATATGTTGTGGTTACACACAGGGTTATCCACAATATTTTTTTTAAATTACCACTGAATTAGGTTATCCCCACCGCAGCAATGATTGATTGCATTTTTTTTAAATGAAACCGGGTCTAATGAAGTTATTTTTTATAAAGTATATCGATTTATCAAAGTTTGACTGTAAAATTTAGTTGAAAATTACTTCTTTGTATCAGACCATGAATGGGCTGTATTTGTATATATGAATTTATCGGCCTCCGCGGCCAAATTAAATTAGTTAGTCTGAGGAAAATATTTTGGATGCCGCATGATGGAGACGATTTTGTGAAACCTCCACCTGACCCAGTACTTCGTGTCAAAGTGTTGGAGAGCCTATTAATAGAAAAAGGTCTAGTAGATCCAACCGCGATGGACGCGCTCATTGATCAATACGAGACCAAGGTTGGGCCAAGAAATGGCGCACGGGTTGTGGCAAAGGCTTGGGTCGACGGTTCATTCCTTGAAAAGATTAAAATAGATTGTTCTGCAGAAATATTTGATGTTTTCGGATTTCAAGGGAGGCAAGGTGAGCACATAATAGCTGTTGAAAATACTTCCAATGTCCACAACGTGGTCGTTTGTACTTTGTGTTCGTGTTATCCTTGGACCGTTCTGGGGTTGCCACCGGTATGGTATAAGTCAGCGCCCTATCGATCTCGCGTTGTAGAGGACCCAAGGGGCGTTTTAAGGGAATTTGGCACCGAAATACCTGAAGACAGAGAAATTCGGATCTGGGATTCGACATCAGAAATGCGTTATTTGGTGATTCCCGAACGTCCAATAGGCACAGATGGGTGGTCAGAAGAGCAGCTCAGTCAACTAGTCACCCGGGATTCAATGATCGGTGTCGGTCTAGTAAAAAACCCGGTAGATTTCGCAGTTTCATGAACGGACCTCATGATCTTGGTGGCCAGCATTGTTTGGGACCGATTACTCCTCAGCATGAATATGAAGAACCCACGTTTCATCATGAATGGGAGCGCCGTGCGTTCGCACTCACATTAACATGTGGGTTTTTAAAATGCTGGAATATCGATGAAGCACGTCATGCGCGAGAGCGGCAGCACCCAGTGCATTATCTTCGGAACACTTACTACGAAAACTGGTTAACAGGACTGGAGACATTATTAGTCGAAAAAGGTCTGATTACTTGTGAGGAGCTGGCTTCTGGGGAATCACTTGACAGAGTTAAGGGATACGATGTGCCGAACGGTGAAAAAGCCCTCGAATTGATTGCTAAGGGTGGTCCGTCAAATATGGATGAGAATTTTCCGCCTAATTTTACGGTTGGCGAAAGGGTCCGTGTTCTAAACAATCACGCGAATAGGCATACTCGGGTCCCCCGTTACACACGTGGAAAAATTGGCGTGATTGATCGATTACACGGTGTGCATATTTTTGCTGACGAAAACGCAATTGGAATCAAGCGTGGTGCACATATTTATTCCATCAGGTTCGAGTCCCGAGAATTGTGGGGAAGTGGTGCCAAAAAGGGTAACCCAGTGTTTGTAGACCTTTGGGAACCGCACTTGGAGGGGGTATGAAAAAAAACCTGCCTCTTCTTCGCTTGCAGCCCTATGATCAAGATGGTCCTGTATTTGGGGCGCCGTGGCACGCCGTTGCATTCGCCTTAGCTGTTCAACTTTCAGAGAATGGATTGTTTAGTTGGCCAGAATTTACACAAGTGATGTCGGAGGAAATTAAGAAGGCTCAAGACTCAGGGGATCTGGACTTAGGCGAAACATATTACGATCATTGGCTCTGCGCTTTGGAACGGATGGTGAAAGAGAGAGGTGTGACAGATAGTCAAACTTTGATACAACGGAAAAAGGAATGGCGTCTGGCTTATTTACATACTACACACGACCATCATGTCCCATTTAAAAGTAGTCTTTTTGAGAGATAAAATTACATGAAATAGCCGCATTTTAACCTACGTTTCAATGAGCTTTCCGGCTTCTATACGAACTGTTCGGTCCATGCGGGCAGCCATATTTGGGTTATGGGTTGCGATCAGTGCAGCCATGCCTGCCCCCCTTACAAGCTGTAATAAAATGGCTAACACATCATCGGCTGTGCCGGGGTCTAGATTCCCTGTCGGTTCATCTGCAATTAATAAGCTTGGCCCTGTCGCAATAGCTCGCCCGATTGCCACCCGCTGCTGCTCGCCGCCGGATAATCGGGCAGGTCGGTGTTTTGCGCGCGCAGATAAACCCATCCATTCTAATATTTGTTCAGCTCTGTAACTCGCCTCTTTTTTTTCGTAACCGACTATAATTTGCGGAATTACGATGTTTTCTAATGCAGAAAATTCGGCAAGCAAGTGGTGATATTGATATACAAATCCTAGATTATTACGACGTATCAGTGTCCGATCAGTATCTTTCAAATTTTGACATAGCTCGCCTGCAATCTGGATTTGGCCGCTATTTGGCTTATCTAAAAGGCCAGCAACATGTAACAAGGTAGATTTGCCGGAGCCAGATGGCCCTGTTAGAGCGATTATTTCACCGGGTGAAATTTCAAGATTAACGCCGTTTAAAATTTCAAGCGCATGTTGCCCACGACCAAAATTATGCTGGATATTCGTGAGTTTGAGAACTGGATCATTCGTCTTTATTGATGTTTTACTGTTTTGCATTATCTCTTTATAGCTCTCTCACTCATAGCGTAATGCCTCAGCTGGGTCAGTTTGAGCAGCTCGCCATGATGGATAAAGTGTTGCTGCAAAAGAGAGGCCTAATCCCATGATAACAACGGTGATTACCTCGCTTGGGTCTACCACGGCTGGTAGTTTTGACAAAAAGTAAATTTCAGCGGCGAAAAGCTCCGTACCTGTAAAACCCTGGATCCATTGACGAATAATTTCAATGTTTGTTGCAAATAATAGGCCTAGTCCAAATCCGGCAATGGTCCCGATAGTTCCTACACTTGCCCCGGCGAGGAAGAAGACACGCATAATCATGCCACGTGTAGCGCCCATAGTTCGGAGAATGGCGATATCTTTTCCTTTATCCTTAACCAGCATGATCATTGATGAGATGATGTTAAAAGCTGCAACGATGATTATTAAGGTTAGGATAAGGAACATTACGTTCCGCTCAACCTCGATAGCATTAAAAAAATTTGCGTTGGCATGTTGCCAGTCGTGAACTTTGACCTTACTTCCCATGTCGATCCTAATATTTTCACCTAAGGCGGGAGCGGCGTCGGGGTTAGAACCAAAAACCTCTAAATTAGTCACCGCGCCTCTCAGTTTGAAGTACACTTGCGCGGCGTTAAGAGGCATAAAAACAAAACTGGAGTCATATTCGAACATGCCAATGTTAAATGTGGCAGAAATCTGATAAGCTTTTAGTATTGGCATTGTGCCAAAGGCGGTGACTGAGCCCTTTGGCGATATTAATGTAATTTTATCTCCCACGTTTACGCCAAGTTTATCGGCCATTCGTTGTCCGATAATAACCTTATTTGTACCATTAAAATCCCTTAAGTTACCGGATACAATATTGGATGCCAAAATATCGCGTTTTAAGAGGTCGGTGGGTCTTATGCCCCTAATAATAGCGCCTTGCGATGCTCCTCTAGACGTAACCATTACTTGACCTTCAATCATAGGAGTTACGTTAATCACTCCATCTAACCTTTTAAGCTGTGCAGCGAGCTTATCATATGCAGTTAGTTGACCTTGATTGGCATATACACTTATGTGGCCGTTTAGGCCGAGTATGCGCGTAAGTAATTCTTCACGAAAACCATTCATAACCGCCATTACAATGATCAAAGTGGCGACGCCTAGCGCAATACCTAATAAAGAGAACCACGCTATCACAGAAATAAAACCTTCTTGACGTCGAGTGCGTAAATAACGGAAAGCGATCATCCATTCAAAGCTACTGAACACGGATGCCCCATTTCATGTCGTTAGACGCGCCATCGCGCTCTCTAAACTGATGTCCTCTATTTCACCTGTGCGGCGATTTTTTAACTCTACATTTCCATGTTTGAGATTACGCGGTCCAACGATTAGCTGCCATGGTAAGCCAATTAAATCCATATCGGCAAATTTTGAGCCAACCCGTAGGTTTCGGTCGTCATAGAGTGTGTCGGTTCCTGCTCTGACTAGATTACCGTAAGTCTTATCACAAACATGTTGGCAATTATGATCCTCCACCTTTAAGTTAATTAGACCAACATGGAACGGAGCAACCTCTTTGGGCCAAATAATACCATTCTCATCGTGAGAAGCTTCTATGATTGCACCTGCTAATCTTGACACACCTATTCCATAAGATCCCATCTCAACTGTAATTTCTTCACCGTTTGGCCCAGACACCGTGGCCCCCAGTTTGTCAGAATATTTGGTTCCAAAATAAAAAATATGTCCAACTTCAATTCCGCGAGCTATTCTTAAGTCATCTCCTAAATCTTTTTCTACTGCTTTATCACGTTTTTCGTCACTCGCTGCGTATTCTGCAGTGCATCGATCGACCTCAGATTGCAAATCATCCACATAGTTGATGTTTTGACCAGAGAGATCCATCTCTAGGTAGTTTTTGTGGCACGCGATCTCGCTCTCGCCTGTATCGGCCAGGATGAGAAACTCATGGCTCATGTCCCCCCCAATGGGGCCAGTATCGGCGGCCATGGGAATAGCAGTTAATCCGAGCTTCGCATATGTTTTAAGATATGAAACAAAAAATTTATTGTAAGATTTACGCGCAGATTGTGCGTTCAAATCAAAAGAATAAGCATCTTTCATCAGAAACTCTCGTCCACGCATAACACCAAATCTTGGCCTGATTTCATCACGGAATTTCCATTGGATATGATAAAACATCTGAGGTAAATCGCGATAGGAACGAATAGAATTAGCAAAAATCTCTGTGATTTGTTCCTCGTTTGTTGGGCCGTAGAGCATTTCACGGCCATGCCGATCGGTGATACGTAACATTTCGGGGCCATAATCGTCGTAGCGATCACTTTGACGCCAAAGTTCAGCTGGTTGGATGGTTGGCATCAAGACCTCTTGGCACTCCATTGCGTTCTGTTCTTCACGGACAATTTGCTCAATTTTTTTCAACACCCTCAGACCTATGGGTAACCAAGAGTAGATTCCGGCACTAGACTGGCGTATCATCCCTGAACGTAACATGAGTCTATGCGAAACAATTTGGGCTTCAGTTGGGTTTTCTTTTAGCGTCGGCAGGAAGTAGCGGCTCAAACGCATACGTATCTCCGTCCGTCAATAGAATTATATAAAGTAGAGCGATGTGGGTACTGAGTTGGTTACAGCACTTTTCGCTCGTCGAAATTTTGCTTGTGAGATCAATGACTGATATTAAGCCCTAAATCAATGCACAACCACCTTTGGTTTTGTTAAAAGTATGGCTGAAACAAATTTAATACCAACTAACAACCATAAAAAATAGATTTAAGAAACCCCAGATGGCCTAAATCCTCATAAAACCATATGTACTGCGTCTGGTACTAAAAACTTGTCTTGTACAACCCAGCATATAGATCGTTTTGAACAGTGAAAATCTTCAAAATTTAAGGACTTAAGTAAAAATCAATCATCAATAACTGCCGATTAAATTGTTATCAAAACCCAAACACAACAAAATTTCTCAGGTTAATCCGCATCACGGCTTGAGTTTATTTCAAGTGGGTGGCAGGTCAGCGTTTTTTTAATGGTAAAAGTTAAATTCATAAGTTACCTCGATCATGGAAGTAAAATTTTCAATATAATTGGTGAATCTGAGCAAACATGATCAAAGGTAAGGCAATCAGGAAGGTTAAATATGCAATCGTAATGGCGACTTTCATGTGTTTACATCCACTTCTGTGGTGAGGCAATTCAACTAGTAAGCTAAACTGACCTATTAAAAAATTGATTAATATTTAACGGTATTTAAGGAAATTATAATGGTCGAGAATTTTTTTAAGTTGCGGGAACACAACACCGATATCAGAACAGAATTCCTCGCCGGAATAACTACCTTTTTGACAATGGCATACATTATTTTTGTTAACCCCTCGATTTTGGCCGAAAGCGGGATGGACCGGAATGCAGTTTTTGTCGCTACGTGTTTGGCAGCTGCTATTGGCTCAGCAATAATGGGAATTTATGCTAATTACCCTTTTGCTCTCGCACCGGGGATGGGATTGAACGCTTATTTTACACACGGGGTTGTGCTCGGTATGGGTTATACTTGGCAGGTAGCATTGGGTGCAGTATTTTTATCTGGCTGCATTTTCATTATTTTAAGTATACTTCCGGTCAGGGAATGGATAGTGAACGCAATCCCTCGTTCTCTTAAGATTGCTATATCTGCTGGTATCGGTTTGTTTCTTGGGGTTCTTTCCCTAAAAAATGCTGGAATTATTGTTGATCATCCGGCTACATTGGTTGGTATTGGCGATTTGAAGCGACCAGAGCCTCTCTTGGCTATTTTTGGGTTTTTCGCAATAGCTATTTTGTCAGCCCGCCGTATCTCCGGTGCCATCATTCTCTCTGTTTTGGGCGTTACTATAATTGGCGTTATCACAGGTGTTTCCAGTATTTCAGGTGTATTTTCCGCACCGCCATCTCTAACTCCAACATTTATGCAAATGGACGTCATAGGTGCCATTAACTTGGGCTTAGTAACAATTGTTTTTACATTTCTTTTTGTCGACTTGTTTGATACGTCAGGTACTTTAGTGGGTCTTGCACACCGTGCGGGTATGTTGGATGAAAATAGTAAAGTACCGCGCCTCCGTAAAGCACTGATGGCAGATGGCACTGCAACTTTTGCGGGTGCTATGCTTGGTACGTCCACAACGACAAGTTATATTGAGAGCGCTGCTGGAATCAATGTGGGAGGTCGAACAGGTTTAACAGCCTGTGTAGTTTCACTTTTGTTTTTACTTTGTTTGTTCTTGGCCCCTTTAGCTGGATCTATTCCTGCTTATGCCACAGCACCTGCATTATTGTTTATCTCTTGTTTGATGGTTCGGGGGCTATCTGAGATCGATTGGGATGATATAACGGATGTGGCACCTGCTGTCATAGCCGCTATATCCATGCCTTTAACTTTCTCGATCGCGACCGGAATTGGCTTTGGGTTTGTAGCCTATGCTGTGATTAAAACGTTGGCCGGGCGTTCAGATGAAGCGGGTGTGGCGGTATGGGTGCTAGCCGCATTATTTATCCTTAAATTCGCAATGTTTTAAGGGACCTGAGAATGTTGCTGGATCCAGTTTCTGCTGAGCAGGTTTTGTCTCTTTAAGTATTTTATACACGGGGTATTTTGTGCGGTGGGCTTAGGCTAAATAGTCAATATCCACCCGAGATTCACTTCTGATCTCACCCGCTGTATATGCCAAATTTTTCTTAAAAATTTTTACCAATTCGGTCATCGATTTATCCGACAAAGTTCCTCTTATTTTGACGTATAATTTGGCTACTTCTTAAATTTTCATTATTGCGTCAATTTTCGAAACATTCCATATAATAACTTTATTGTTAAGCAGTCGGCCCAAGTTATCACAATTAATCTTTGCAACTTTATCGACATAAAGCTCTGCGAAGGCGGCTCGCAAGGAGGGACGCTTTTTCAATAGTAAAACCTAAGATACACCGAACTGCACATTTTCAGAGGCAAGTCGTTTAAAAAATACAACCTCAATCGTAGATGAAAAAGTATGCTGCGTATGATGATATCACTCATGCAAGCCATCACCGGACCCACTCTTGCAATAAGTCACTACATAGCTATCCGGGCGTGGACCGAAAGTTAATAATACCAGACTCATGAATCCAATAGAAAATTGCAAAAAAAATACCGGCTATTACTGTTGCTGCGATAAACTTATAGATGATCATGGGTTTCTGTGGTGCGCCCGGATCCTCTCCGGATATTAAGTCCGTCGGGTTCACCCGATGTACGCCGAATGGCAAGACCATTAATAATGTAATCCACCAAAAGACGACATAAACTGCTAATGCTATAGTTATAGACATATTGGGCGTTTCAGGCTTGCTCTAATTCAACGAGTGTGCCGCTAAAATTTTTTGGATGCAGAAACAGAACTGGTTTACCGTGCGCACCAAGTTTTGGCTCTCCATCTCCTATGATGCGTGCACCCTCTTTCTTGAGTTTATCACGGGCGGATAGAATATCGTCAACTTCAAAGCACACATGGTGCATACCGCCTGACGGGTTTTTGTCCAGAAAAGCTTGAATCGGGGACTCGTCGCCAAACGGCTCTAACAACTCGATCTTTGTATTTGGTAAATCTACAAAGACGATACGCACACCATGCTCTGGCTCATCGCGGGGGCTAGAAACAATCGCTCCAAGAGTGTTTTTATAACTGGCGGATGCCATCTTCAAATCAGGAACAGCAATAGCGACATGGTTAAGTCGACCGATCATTTATTTGTTCTCCTTATGAAAACGTACAAGATGAATACGCGTAACTGGGCGCTTGTTGAGAGCGACACGCAATGCACGTCTGGCTGAAATCCTAATCTCCTCTGCGACTATAGCATCATCATTAAAATCACTCTTTGCCAGTTCATCCAAGGTTTTTCGTATAACAAGCCGAACGTTATCCAACTTAGGATCTTTATCATTATCGAACAGCCCTGATGTTGATATCTGAGGTTCGTCAACCAAGCCTTGTTCGTCGACAACAATAGTGATGACGGCAAATCCGTGCCAAATTGTTTGGATACGGCTCCTCACAATTTCGCTGTCAATATGGATTAACTGGTTTCCATCCACAGCTAGCCGTCCAGATTCCACCTGATCAACAACCGTTGGTTTTCCCGGGCCTAATTTTAAGCAAGTTCCGTTCTCTATGACGAATGCATCGGCGACTTGATACTCGAGGGCAAGCTCCGCATGAGCTTTCAGATGTCGCAATTCCCCGTGTACGGGCACTGATATTTTTGGGCGGATGTGTTGGTACATGCGAGCAAGTTCGTCACGGGCCGGATGACCTGAAACGTGGATCATAGAGTCTTTAGCTGTGATGATATCAACCCCTTGGCGTACGAGTTTATCTTGCATAATGCTTATGGCTGGTCCATTTCCGGGTATTACACGGGATGAGAAAATCACTGTATCTCCCATACCTAATGAGATGTTACGGTGATTACCAGATGCAATGCGGGATAACGCTGCTCGAGGTTCTCCTTGACTTCCGGTACATATAATTAAGCATCTATCGTCCGGAAGGAAACCAGCTTCTCTCTCATCTATAAATGCCGGAGTCTTCGTTAGATATCCATTTTCCTTCGCCGCCTGTGTAATTCGTTGAAGGGACCGGCCAGCTAATACGACGTCCCGATCATTCACCACGGCCGCTTTTGATATCGTTTCAAGGCGTGCCACGTTACTTGCAAAACAGGCAACAGCAACTTTACCCTTACAATTGCCAATTATACTTACCAAGTTTTCCAAAATATCTGCTTCCGACCCGGATTCACCCGGTGTAAAAACATTTGTTGAGTCGCATACAATAGCCAGGATCCCCTTATCGCCATAAGCCTTCAAAGCTTCCTCATCTGCGGTGGGTCCAATAACGGGAGACGGATCAAATTTCCAATCGCCTGTGTGCATTACCGTGCCAACGGGTGTTGTGATGGCGATTGCGTTAGGTTCAGGGATTGAATGGGTAAGTGTTATTAATTCCATTGCGAAGGGACCAACGACAAATCGGCCAGCAAGCGGAATTTCATGAATGTCAATTTCCCCTAAAATCCCTGTCTCCGCCAGTTTTCTTCTCAAAACCGATAGCGTAAAAGGTGTCGCGTAGATTGGACAACCTAATCTGCGCCAAAGATATTGTACGGCACCGATATGATCTTCGTGGGCATGTGTCAGGACAAGACCAAGCAAATTATTCCGCCGGCCTTCAATGAAGGCGGGATCTGGGAGGATAACATCAATGCCAGGTAATGAGTCATCTGAAAAAGTAATTCCAAGATCTATCATTATCCAGCTTTCGGAGCCGGCTATGCCATACCCGTAGAGATTGAGATTCATTCCGATCTCACCGGCTCCGCCGAGGGGTAAAAACAATAATTCTTTATCAGTCGATTTTTTTTTCACGGCTTATTACGCCGGAAAATCAGGAAGAGTCCACGCAGCGTCAATTCGTTGTCAGCTAACTTGATGACCTTGCATTCTTCAGTGAATAATTCGGCTAACCCTCCGGTCGCAATAACGTCCATTTTCAAACCCATTTCTTCTTGAATACGATGAACAAGACCTTCGATCATGCTAACATATCCCCAAAAAATACCAGATTGGATTGCAGGAACTGTTGCTTTCCCAATAACGTTAGATGGTTTTTTGACAATTACACGGGGTAATTGCGCGGCTGCTTGGTGTAAAGATTCTGTTGAAAGATTAACACCGGGTGCGATTATACCGCCGAGATAAGAACCTTGGTCATCGATTACGTCAAATGTTGTTGCTGTACCAAAATCTATTATGATCAAGGGCCCACCATAATATTGGTGGGCTGCTAGAGAGTTTACCAACCGGTCTTCCCCCACGTCGTCTGGCTGGTCCACTTGAATTTTGATATCGAGTTGAACCCCCTCTTCTCCAATAATCAAGGGCTCACAATTAAAGTATTTTCTACAAAGCGTCTTTAGCGAGTATAAGGTGGATGGTACTACTGTCGCGATGATTGCATCTGAAACAACTATCCGGTTAAGGCCTGCTAATTGCATTAATTGTTCAAGCCAAATACCATACTCGTCCGCTGTTTTATCAATATCCGTTGAGGATCGCCATTGTTCTAATGTTGTGCCATCTTCATTAAGGACCGCAAAAACAGTATTGGTATTTCCAGAGTCAATCGCCAAAAGCATCTTCTTAGGCTAACTCACTATGCAGAACGTCAGGGAAAAATACATCACCTGTAGTAATTTTTCGGGTGCTATTGGATTGCTTTAACACAAGAGCCCCGTTTTCGTCTAAGTCGGTAAATACACCGATCAAATTCTCATGGCCTAACCGCACTTCTATTTCTTCATTAATCCCCTTGCAACGTATTAACCAATTATTACGAATTGGTAAAAACCCGTCGTTAAGCCATCGGGTCTCCCAACCAAGGAAAGTTCGCGTATATGCCTCGAGCGCTTGTTCTACGGTTGTTGGCCATTCCTCAAAACGTAACGAGGTTGCTGGATATTGTGTATCTTCAGGATGCCAACTGACGTTTAAACCCATGCCTAAAACAATCCATTGAATGTTTTGTTCGCTGCTAGTCCGCTCAGTTTCAAGCAAAAAACCGGCTACCTTTTTACCATTTAACAGAATATCGTTAGGCCATTTTAATTGTACCTGATGACCAGGTTCACTCAAACTATCAAGAGCATCGCATACAGCGAGTGCCGCGACGAATCCTAATTCGGGCATTCTCACGGCTGGAACTTCTGGTCTTAAAATCAAAGATGTAAACAGGTTACCTGCCGGACTGTACCAATTACGACCACGACGTCCTCGCCCTGCAGTTTGCTCTAATGCCCAAATTAACGTGCCGTCCGGGGCTGCTTCCTCTCCTTTTTCCGCCATGGTTTTTGCCACCTCATTGGTGGAACTCACCTTTTTAAGGGAGACTAGGTTGTAAGCGGCGGGAATGTTAATTGATTGCATCAGTTTAAGAAGAGTGCGCTTGAGGCCGTTGCTGCGCTCAATACTAAAAAATCTGGATAAAGAAAAAATAACACTGTTACTAACCCGGCTAAAGTAGCTATCAAACTAATTTCGCGAGAAACAGGTCTATCTAACGGTTCATCGGGATCTTCGAAGTACATCAGCCGAATTACACGAAGATAGTAGAAAGAACCAACAACACTGGTAAGTACGCCGATTACCGCAAGTAGGTACAGTTCAGCTTGAATAACGGAGAGGAAAATATAAAGTTTTCCAAAAAAACCAGCAAGCGGGGGGATACCTGCCATTGAAAACATGAAAACAGTCATCGCCGCTGCCATCAATGGATGAGTTTTGCCAAGCCCTGCCAACTCATCAATTGCCTCAACCATTACCCCCCCTCTCCGCATAGCAAGTATACAGGCGAATGTGCCGATGTTCATAAAAAGATAGATTGTCAAATAAACTAAGATAGCGCGGATTCCAGAGTCATGCCCTACTGCCAATCCCATTAACGCGAACCCAACATGGCTTATGGAACTATAGGCCATCATACGTTTAATGTTACGCTGATTAATAGCAGCAAGAGCACCAAGAAGCATAGAACCCACAGAAATAAAAATGATAATTTGTCGCCATTCGGAGATTAAATCGCCGAATGGCCCTACCATAACCCGCATAAATAAAGCCAATGCGGCTATTTTTGGTGCTATGGCAAAGAGGGCTGTGACAGGAGTGGGGGCTCCCTCGTAAACATCTGGTGTCCACATATGGAAAGGGACCGCAGAAACTTTAAAGGCAAGCGCGGATAAGATAAATACAATCCCAAAGATTATACCAAGACTTTGACCGTATTCGTCCTGTGTGTCGCGCTGCAAAACCTGTTCTAAAATAGTGAAATTTGTGGTTCCGGCAAACCCGTATATTAGTGATGCGCCGTATAGGAACATGCCAGACGCCACTGCACCTAGGACAAAATATTTCAGACCTGCCTCGGTAGAGCGGGTATCATCACGCCGGAATGCAGCAATGACGTATAAAGATAAACTTTGCATCTCAAGGCCCATGTAAAGACTGATCAAGTCATTTGCAGAGATCATCATGAGCATACCTAGCGTTGCGAAGACTACTAAGACTGGATACTCAAACCTCGCCATATCATGCTCTTCCAGAAAGTTTCGTGCCATGACTAAACTCCCGGCTGATCCAATCAACACAAGGATTTTACAAAACACTGAAAAAGGGTCGGAAATGAAAAGTCCACCGAACCCTATCAGAGTGCTGCCAGCAAGAGACAGAACTAATAAGGGGGTTACGATCAAGGTAACTACCGCCATCCATGAAATAACGCGGAACGTATTGACATCAGTCTCCGCCCGGCCTCCTCGTTGAAAAACACCGAACATCAGGAGGGACATGATGACTAGTGCCAGAAAAATTTCTGGTAAAACAGGAACTAAGTCGGGAAGATTTTCAAATGGCATGATGTTTTTTTAGGTCACCTGTTAATGGTTTACGTCCATACTTTGCGCCAGTGTGTGCGCCGCAGATTGGGCAAGTTCAACTTGATTAATTAAGTTATCTACGGAAACATGCATTACATCTAAAAAAGATGGTGGATAAATGCCCATCCATAACGTCAGAATAATCAAAGGAGTGAATACGGCCCACTCCCGCGGACTCATATCAGTGATTTTTCGAAGTGAGTCATTGGTTAATTTTCCAAAGACTACGCGACGATAAAGATAAAGCATGTATGATGCTCCTAAAATCACGCCTAGTCCTGCTAATGCGGAGACCCAAGCATTGACTTGGAATACTCCAAGTAAGACTAAGAATTCTCCGACGAAACTGCCAGTTCCCGGTAGGCCGACCGATGCTAGCATAAACAGCATAAAAATCATTGCATAGGCTGGAAGTCGATGAACCAAGCCCCCGTAATCTGCAATCTTTCTGGAATGAATGCGGTCATATACCACACCGACTAATAGAAACAGGGCAGCTGATACTACGCCATGGCTAAGCATAACGTAGATTGCGCCCTCAATACCTTGAACCGTGGTTGTGAATACGCCAATAGTAACGAACCCCATATGCGCTACTGACGAATAGGCAATTAGCTTTTTCATATCTTCTTGCACAAGAGCTACTAGTGAAGTGTAAATCACGGCAATGATAGAGAGGGTGTAAATCAAGGGTGTGAAATCGGCAGATGCTAGTGGGAACATGGGAAGTGAAAAACGAAGCATTCCATATCCCCCAAATTTTAACAAAACGCCTGCCAAAATAACAGACCCGGCTGTGGGTGCCTCGACGTGGGCGTCAGGTAACCAAGTGTGTAAGGGCCACATGGGGACTTTGACGGCAAATGAAGCGAAGAAAGCTAACCACAACCATGTCTGCAGCTTTTCTGAAAAATTGTATACGAGCAGTTGTGTGATGTCTGTGGTGCCTGACTCAATGAACATGGCAAACATAGCTAGCAGCATTAGGACGGAGCCTGTTAACGTGTACAAAAATAATTTAAATGATGAGTATACCCTTCTCGGTCCACCCCAAATTCCTATAATTAAAAACATTGGTATCAAGACACCCTCAAAAAATATGTAAAAGACCATGAGGTCTAAGGCGCAAAACATCCCGACCATTAGAGTTTCCAACACAAGAAAAGATATCATATATTCTTGAACGCGATCTGTTATGGAGTCCCAGCTAGCTAGAATACATATCGGTGTTAACAATGTTGTCAGGAGAACAAATAGGACGGATATACCATCGACGCCCATATGATAGGTCAGGCCAAGCACGGGCATCCATTCGGCTTTTTCAACGTACTGAAAATCTGCTGTGGAATTATCAAAATTAAACCACAAGTACAGAGATACTAAAAAATTAAGACCAGATGACCAAAGCGCCACGTACCGTGCATTACTTGCAACGATTTCTGGATCGCTATCTCTGATCATAAGAACAAATAGCGCGCCTGCTAAGGGCATAAATGTTACAAGTGACAAGATTGGAAAATTACTCATTCGTTGTCACCCAATATATTTAAAAAGATACCCAGTGATCATCAAAACCAAGCCAATCAACATTACAAAGGCATAATGGTATAGGTATCCGCTTTGTAATGCAGAGATCCAAATAGCAGTACGGCGCACTAGGGATGAGATGCCATCTGGCCCGAGACCATCAATAATCCACCCGTCTACCACATTCCAAAATCCCCGTCCCAATGCGAAACTCGGGCGGACGAAAAGATAATTATAAATTTCATCGAAGTACCATTTATTGAGCAGGAATTGATAAATACCTTGAAATGCTTTTGCGATCTGGCCGGGAATATCAGGCTTGAACATGTAAAAGACATAGGCAAGCCCGATCCCGGCCAAACCAATAATCAGGGGTAACCATTTCACCCACGAAGGAACATCATGAGCGTTCTCAAGAGCTTTATGCGTTTCCAGGATAAAGATAGCATTCCCCCAGAACTCGGCCGTTTCGTGGCCAACAAACATTTCGTACCCGAGGTACCCAGCGAATACCGCGCCAATGGCCAAAAGTAGCAGTGGAATAATCATTACCTTTGGGCTCTCATGAACGTGCGCCATGGTTTTCTCATCTGCACGTGATGTTCCGTGGAAGGTCATAATAAGCAAACGCCAAGAATAGAAAGCAGTTAAAAAAGCGGCAGCTATACCTAGCCAAAAGGCATAATTACCCGGTCCTGTGCCGGCAGCATATGCGGCTTCGAGAATAATATCTTTCGAGTAAAAACCAGCGAAGGGCCAAATACCTGCCAAAGCCAAAGACCCAATCCACATCAAGATATAGGTAGCAGGTACCATTTTCCAAATCCCACCCATACGACGCATATCCTGCTCATCAGACATCGCATGAATGACCGAACCGGCGCCCAAGAATAACAAGGCCTTAAAAAAACCGTGCGTCATCAGGTGAAAAATACCCGCTGAATATGCGGAGACACCACACGCAAAAAACATGTATCCAAGTTGTGAGCAAGTGGAGTAAGCGATCACGCGTTTAATATCGTTTTGAACACAACCAACTGTGGCGGCAAAGATCGCAGTCGTTGCTCCGACAATAGTTACAACGGTTAATGCAACGTCAGAAAACTCAAATAATGGCGAGAGCCTCGCGACCATAAATACGCCTGCTGTTACCATCGTGGCGGCGTGTATTAGTGCCGATACCGGCGTAGGACCCTCCATTGCGTCAGGAAGCCAAGTATGTAGCCCTAATTGGGCAGACTTTCCCATTGCACCAATAAATAAAAGCAGGCATGTGATCGTTAATGCATGGAATTCGCTTCCAAATATTAACAGGGTGGCCTCTTTTTTCTCTGTAACTGCCGCAAAAATGGTGTCTAAATGAACAGAGTCAAAAAGCATAAAAACGGCAAATATACCGAGGGCAAAACCAAAATCACCAACCCTGTTGACAAGGAATGCTTTAATAGCTGCAGAATTTGCCGAAGGTTTATTGTACCAAAATCCGATTAAAAGATATGAAGCTAGCCCAACGCCCTCCCAACCAAAAAACAGCTGTATTAGGTTATCTGCAGTAACAAGCATAAGCATAAAAAAGGTGAACAGGCTCAGATAACACATAAAACGTGGAATCGAAGAGTCATGATGCATGTAGCCAATGGAATAAATATGGACCATGGAGGATACGCCGGTCACAAGGATCATCATTACAGCAGTTAGCGTATCACTTTTAAGCGCCCAAGATACTTCCAATGTACCGGATTCAATCCAGGTAAAGAGCTCAGTTGTTCGCTCATTCCCCTCGAGAGCGACATCCACAAAAACTATCAGTGCCGCCGCAAGTGATAGAAACATTCCAATACAGGTGATCCATTGTGCAATGATATCCACCTTATGAGATTCAATGTCATCTTTAGGACTAAAGAATACTAGACTGCCCGCTAACAACGCACCAAAAAGAGGGAGAAGTACGACAAGGATATCGGTCACTGTCGTTTTAACCCTTCATCATGTTGACATCTTCAACAGCAATAGAACCGCGGTTGCGAAAAAACACAACCAAAATGGCCAGGCCCACGGCTGCCTCAGCGGCTGCTACGGTTAGAATAAACATTGCAAAAACTTGACCCACTAGGTCATTCAAGTGAGAGGAAAACGCGACTAAGTTCAAGTTTACGGCCAACAGCATCAACTCTACTGACATTAAAATGATGATTACGTTTTTTCGATTGAGAAAAATACCGACTATTCCCAGGGTGAAGAGTATAGCTGCCACGGTTAAATAGTGGGAGATAGTAATTTCCAACATTATATCCCCTTCCCTATCTCCACTTTGCGGATCTCGACAGAATTGGCTGGGTTTCGATTAAGTTGACGTCCGATATCTTGTTTTTTTACCCCCGGACGATTCCTGTGAGTCAAAACAATCGCGCCAATCATAGCAACCAAAAGGATCATGCCGGCAGCTTGAAACAGGTATACATAGTGGGTGTAGACGATATTACCGAGCGCATGAGTGTTGGTAGTAATATCTGGTGAGGGTGTTGGCATTAATCCTCTATTTGCTATTACTGGGGTAACCACCCAACTTCCGAAGAGTGTTGCAAGCTCTATCAACATCACTAGACCAATAAGACTTCCAATTGGCAGGTAATTCAGAAAGCCTTGCCGCAGTTCAACGAAATTAATATCAAGCATCATCACTACAAACATAAATAGCACAGCAACTGCGCCGACATACACTACAACGAGAATCATTGCTAAAAATTCAGCTCCTAAGATAACAAACATGCCTGCCACATTGAAAAATGTAAGAATAAGGAACAACACAGAATGCACCGGATTACGCGCTGATATAACCATAAAGGCGGCTGCCACCGCTATGCTCGAAAATATGTAAAATGCGAGAGCTTCAATCATAATTTATCTAAAAGGTGAATTTAAACGAAGACGCTCGGCAATTTCAGTTTCCCACTGGTCACCATTGGCTAGTAATTTATCTTTGTCATACATTAGTTCTTCACGAGTTTCAGTGGCAAATTCAAAGTTTGGACCTTCAACAATTGCGTCAACCGGACACGCTTCTTCACAATATCCGCAATATATACACTTGGTCATGTCAATGTCGTAGCGGGTCGTTCGTCGTGAACCATCGTCACGAGGTTGAGCCTCGATTACAATCGCTTGGGCAGGGCATATTGCTTCGCAAAGTTTACACGCAATACACCGTTCTTCGCCGTTGGGGTAACGTCGCAAGGCGTGTTCACCTCTAAAGCGCGGGCTTAATGGGCCTTTTTCGTAAGGATAATTGACCGTAACTTTGCGTCGAAAAAAGTACTTCAGCGTTAATGCCATGCCGGCCGCTAACTCAATTAACAGAATTGCGCGGGTATTTTTTTCAATGAACCCCATTTTTTCTTTTATCCGTGGTTTGGTGTTAAATTAAATGCGACTAAAATACCGGAAACAATGGCAACAGCGGCCAGAGATAACGGTAAAAAAATTTTCCAACCCAGACGCATTAATTGATCATAACGATAGCGTGGGAACGTTGCGCGGACCCATATAAAGATGAATAAACAAAATGCAATTTTTAACGCAAACCATACTGGGCCCGGGATCCACGTAAATGGGATCGCATTAAAGGGTGGCAACCAACCTCCAAGAAATAAGACCGAAGTCATTGCCGACATGAGAATCATGTTGGCGTATTCCCCCAAAAAAAAGAGCGCAAAGGTCATTGCTGAATATTCAACGTTATACCCAGCGACTAATTCCGCTTCCGCCTCTGGTAAATCAAACGGATGTCGATTAGTTTCAGCCAAGGTGGATACAAAGAAGATCACCCCCATTGGAAATAATGGAACTATGAACCACATCTCTCTTTGTGCCATCACGATGTCTGAGAGATTAAGAGATCCAACACACAGCAAGACCGTAATTATAATTAAACCCATTGATACCTCGTAGGATATCATTTGGGCAGCAGACCGCATGGCTCCAAGAAAAGCATAACGAGAATTTGATGCCCAACCGGCCATTAATATTCCGTATACGCCTAATGAAGATATGGCGAATAGGTAAAGAATACCGACATTGATGTTAGACAGCACCATTCCTTTATCAAATGGTATAACTGCCCAAGCTATGAGAGCTAGAACGAATGTTACACAAGGTGCTAAAATAAAAACACCTCGGTTTGCGCCCGAAGGGATAATAGTCTCTTTTAGAAATAATTTTAGGCCGTCAGCCAAGGGCTGGAACAGCCCGAAAGGACCAACTACGTTAGGTCCCTTTCGCAAATGCATCGCTCCAATTACTTTGCGTTCAGCAAGTGTCAGGTAAGCGACTGACAACATGATTGGGAACACGATTGCAATGATTTTGAGAATCATCCAAACCATCGGTAACCCATAATTATCCCATATTTCAACCATTAGCAGGAGTCTTACGGTCTTCCCCGCGTAAAAATACTTCCGTACAGTGCGCCATTGTTTCCGAAGCCCGACTTATAGGATCAGTCATATAATAATTATTTATTTTGGACTCAAAAGGGGTATCCTTGATATGCCCTTCTGTACCAAAATCCTGCCACAAGGCCGGCACAGCTTGGTCAACATTTAGGAAATTACTGTTGAGTTGGACCATTCGAGCTCGTAACTGGCGGAGATTGTCATAAGGCAGGGTATGTTTGGTAAACTCTGATAAGGCACGAATTATTGTCCAATCCTCACGGGCGTCACCAGGTGGATAGACTGCCAGTCGGGTTAACTGAACTCGCCCATCTATATTCACATATGTCGCGTTTTTCTCAGTATAAGCGGCGCCCGGTAATATAACGTCAGCACGCTGGGCCCCAGCATCGCCATGATGCCCTTGATAAATAATAAAGGCATTACCGAATTTCGTTGTATCAACTTCATCTGCGCCAAGCAGGTAAACCATTTTTATTGAGCCATCAACCGCTCCAGAGAGAATTCCAGCAACATCTAAGCCACCCCTACCGGGCACAAAACCAAGATCTAACCCCCCGACCCGCGAAGCTGCGCGTTGCAATACATTAAATCCATTCCAGTCGCTGGTAACGACTTCATATTTAACTGCAACTTGACGAGCTAGCGCGAGGACCGCGGCGCCATCGGGGCGTGTTATCGCATCTGAACCAATAATGATCATAGGACGCTCGGCGGTTCTCATGACCTTGGCAAACGGACCTCTGCCATTGAGTAATGTTTTGAGGGCGGCTGGCCCATCTCCTAGGTGAGTCACGGGGTAAGTCAAATCCGCCTGTTGACCAATGTAACCGATTTCACAACTTCCTCTTGTCCAGCGTTTACGGATACGGGCATTTAAAACGGGAACATCAAAGCGGGTATTTGCACCAATTAACAACATTGCGGAGGCCCGGTCTATTCCCGGAGTGGTTGAGTTAAACAAGTAAGATGCACGTATCCCACTGTCTAATTTTGCACCATCTTGGCGACAATCAATGTTGTTCGTTCCCATTGCTGTCATTAAATCTTTGAGTGCTGTCATAGATTCGCAGTCGGCTAGGTCACCAGCAATTGCCCCAATTTGATCACCTTTCAACTCTTGAGCGAAATGTGCGATAGTCGTAAAAGCGGAATCCCAGCTTGCTTCTTTCAACTTCCCATTTTTTCGCACATAAGGTCGGTCCAAACGTTGGCGACGCAACCCGTCACACGCAAAACGAGTTTTATCTGAAATCCATTCTTCATTAACCTCGTCATTAAGGCGCGGCAGAATGCGCATAACCTCAGGACCGCGGGCATCGACACGAATATTAGACCCTAGGGCATCCATTACATCGATACTCTCCGTTTTCTTTAATTCCCATGATCTAGCATGGAAGGCATACGGAGCATTAGTGAGGGCACCGACAGGGCACAAATCAATCATATTACCGGATAGTTCAGACGAGATAGCCTTTTCAATGTAAGTGCCGATCTCTGTATTTTCGCCTCGCCCCGTCGCGCCTAATTCTGGTACACCGGCAATTTCTGTCGCGAACCGAACGCAGCGCGTGCAGTGAATACAGCGTGTCATAGTCGTTTTAATAAGTGGACCAAAGTCCTTATCTTTTACGGCACGCTTGTTTTCATGATACCGACTTCGATCCCACCCAAATCCCATAGCTTGATCTTGGAGGTCGCATTCACCACCTTGGTCGCAAATTGGACAGTCTAATGGATGATTAATTAATAAAAATTCCATAACACCCTTGCGCATTTTATGGACATCTGGGGTATTAGTATTAATTACCATTCCTTCTGCAACAGGCATCGCACACGATGCTACTGGCTTTGGAGACCGTTCAATATCAACTAGACACATCCGGCAATTACCTGCGATCGACAATCTTTCGTGATAGCAAAAACGGGGAATTTCTATGCCAACATGCTCGCAAGCTTGCATTACGGTAATGCCTGCCTCGACGTCGTGCTTCTCCTTATCTATGGTAATATTTACCATGCAAAGGCCTTACGCAGCCTCAGCTGTGGAGGGCTTTTTAACCCGTGATTCCAGTTCTGGGCGGAATGCTCTGAGCAAACCTTGAATGGGCCAAGCTGCTGCGTCTCCTAGTGCACAAATGGTATGCCCCTCAATCTGTTTTGTAACCTCTTCTAACATATCGATTTCCTCAGCGGTGGCATCTCCATTACAAATCCGCTCCATCACACGCCATAACCAACCGGTACCCTCTCGGCATGGTGTGCATTGCCCACAGCTTTCATGCTTATAAAAAGCTGATAATCGAGTAATTGCCCGTAAGATATCCGTGGAATTATCCATAACCATTACGGCAGCGGTACCAAGTCCTGAGCGAAGTTCACGCAGGGAATCGAAGTCCATGGTCGCATATTCTGCCTGTTTTTTTGTCAGAAGAGGCACAGATGCCCCACCGGGAATAATCGCCTTTAAATTTTTCCAGCCACCACGAACGCCACCGGCGTGCTTGTCAATCAGTTCTCGCAATGGAATACCCATCTCCTCCTCGACTGTGCATGGCGAGTTCACATGGCCTGATATATTAAATAGCTTGGTGCCGGCATTGTTAGGTTTACCAATGCCTGAAAACCATTCTTGCCCGCGTCGAATAATTGTTGGAACCACGGCAATAGACTCAACATTATTAACTGTGGTTGGGCAACCGAAGACCCCAACGTTAGCTGGAAAAGGAGGTTTTAGGCGAGGTTGGCCTTTTTTACCCTCTAGGCTCTCGATTAAGGCAGATTCTTCACCACAAATGTAGGAGCCCATCCCGCGATGGATGTAAAAATCAAATTTAAATCCAGACTTGCACGCATTATCACCGATTAGCCCAGCTGCATATGCCTCATCAACAGCGCTTTGCAGAACTTTGGTCTCACGGTAAAATTCTCCGCGCACGTAGCAATACGCCACATGAGCTCCAATCGCGAACGCTGCAACCAATGCACCTTCAATGAGTTTCATTGGTTCATGTCGCATGATTTCGCGGTCTTTACAGGTTCCCGGCTCACCTTCATCGGCGTTAATGATAAGGTAATGCGGGCGATCCCCAACTTCCTGGGGCATAAAAGACCACTTCATTCCTGTTGAGAATCCCGCGCCGCCCCGACCTCTGAGACCTGATTCCTTGATGATATCTATAATTTTGTCTCGGCCTAAGCCCAAAAGTTTTTTCGTGCCGTTCCAATCACCTCTTTTTTTAGACCCTTTAAGCATCGCACTCTCAAGCCCATAAATATTAGTGAAAATACGGTCTACGTCTTTCAGCATCATAGGCTGCCTCCATTACCCTCAGATTTGAGCAGAGCTTCTTGATGTTTCAGGCTGGTCAAACCAGTGGCTGGCTCGCAGCTAAAACGAGCAGATTGGGAGCCGTTCTTGGGAGTTTTACCAGCTTTCAATGCATCGATGATTGATATCGTGGAAGCAGTATCCAAATCCTCATAATATTCATCGTCAATTTGCATCATTGGTGCGTTGACGCAAGCCCCCAAACATTCAGCGTGCGACAGTGTGAATGTTTTATCTTCAGTGGTTTCACCCATTGTAATATTAAGCGCTTTTTCGCAAGCAGCCACGATGTCATCCGACCCTCTCAACCAACAGGGTAAGTTGGTACAGACTTCCACATGATGCTTACCTATAGGCTCTAGATTGTACATGGTATAAAATGTTGCTACCTCATAAACTCGGATTGGCGGCATATTCAAGCGTTGAGAAACATAGTCGATTGCTTCTTTTGATAACCAACCATGGTTTTGGCGCTGAGCTAGGTCAAGCAGAGGCATGACTGCACTCGCTTCCCAACCTTTAGGATACTTGGCTATCGTACTTTGAACCATAGCTTCTGTATCCTCATTAAATGAGAATTCTTTCCCAGATTCTCTCATCGGTCTATCTCACCAAACACAATATCTATGGATCCAATATTCGCCACTATATCCGCCAACATATGCCCCTTGGATAAAAAATCCATGGCTTGAAGATGGGCGAACCCTGGCGCCCTGATTTTACAGCGGTAAGGTTTATTAGTTCCGTCGGACACCAAATATACAGCAAATTCTCCTTTTGGTGCTTCTACTGCGGTGTAAGTTTCGCCTTTTGGTACGCGCATCCCCTCTGTAAAAAGTTTGAAGTGATGAATTAAAGCTTCCATCGATTGTTTCATAACGCCTCTTTCTGGAGGTGATACCTTATTATTATCTGCTCGATGCGGGCCCTTTGGCATATTTTTAATGGATTGCGTGATGATCTTGACGCTTTCTCGCATTTCTAAAATACGAACTAGGTAACGGTCGTAGCAATCACCATGTCGCCCAACTGGGATATCAAAATCCATCTCATCATATGCATCATAAGGTTGGGATTTGCGTAAATCCCATGCAACCCCTGACGCACGGAGATTAGGCCCGCTGAAGCCCCAATCTAAGCACTGCTCAGCATTGATTACCCCAATATCAACCGTGCGTTGTTTAAAAATTCGATTTTCTGTTAGGAGTGTCTCCAAATCATCGATTAGGTTAGCAAAATTAGCTGCCCAATCATTAATATCATCATCTAATCCTTCGGGCATATCATGCGCTACACCGCCCGGTCGAAAATAAGCCATGTGCAATCTTGCACCGGATACCCGTTCGCAAAATCCCATTAGGCGCTCACGCTCCTCAAATCCCCAAAGCATAGGTGTCATCGCGCCAACATCCATCGCATAGGAGCAAATATTTAATAGATGGCTGAGGATGCGGCCTATTTCGCAAAATAAAACCCGAAGATATTGGGCGCGCGGTGGAATATCAATATTGAGTAATTTTTCTGTGGCTAAACAGAAAGCGTGCTCCTGGTTTTGTGGCGCCACATAATCAAGCCGGTCAAAATAAGGTATACTTTGCACATAGCTTTTATGCTCGATCAATTTTTCTGTGCCGCGATGCAGTAAGCCGATGTGTGGGTCTGCTCGGTCGATAATTTCCCCATCCATTTCGAGCACCATTCTAAGCACGCCATGTGCCGCGGGGTGCTGTGGGCCAAAATTTAGATTGAAATTTTTAATTTCGGTTTGAGCCATCACGCATCCTCCCCATTTTCAGGAGACTGTGCTTTTTCATCACCGGGCAACACTGCAGGCAAGCCCTCCCATGGACTCAGAAAATCAAAAGTCCTAAAATCTTGCGTTAGTTTAACAGGTTCATATACGACACGATTTTGTTCGTTATCATATCGAAGCTCTACATACCCGGTAAGCGGGAAGTCTTTGCGGAGCGGATGTCCCTCAAAACCATAGTCTGTGAGGATACGCCTAAGGTCAGGGTGATTATCAAAGTAAATCCCAAACAAATCCCATGCTTCGCGCTCCCACCATCCGGCAGCGTTGAAGAGGCTTGTAACAGAGGGGACGGGAATATCTTCAGAGGTCCAAACTTTAACTCGGATACGCGAATTTAAAGACAAGCTAAGGAGGTTGTATACCACGCAGAAGCGCTCCACCCTCTCAGGATAATCTACGCCACACACATCCATGAGTAATTTAAACTGACAGTTCACATCATCACGCAAAAATTTCAACGTGTCGAAGAGAGCATCGCGCGATACCGTAAGACATATCTCTCCTAAATCGGTAACGCAGTCATGCATCTTATCACCAATTTTGCTAGAAATGTGGTTCATCAGTTCTTTTAACGTATCATCCATAAACTAACTTTTCTTTGCTATTTAATTTGGCTCTGTGTAATTAATTGGAGTTTAATTAAACTAGCGCCAAAGAGTTCCATTTCGTTTGATTTTTTTCTGTAATTGCAAAACACCGTACACTAGCGCTTCAGCCGTTGGAGGACAGCCTGGCACATAGACATCGACAGGGACGATACGATCACAGCCTCGTACAACTGAGTACGAGTAATGGTAATACCCTCCGCCATTAGCACATGAGCCCATGGAGATTACGTAACGAGGTTCGGACATTTGGTCGTAAACTTTACGAAAAGCTGGTGCCATTTTATTGGTTAGAGTTCCAGCAACTATTATTACGTCCGACTGCCGAGGGCTAGCTCTGGGCACTACGCCAAACCTATCGAGATCATATCGGCTACAATAAGCATGAATCATTTCGACCGCGCAACACGCAAGCCCAAAGGTCATTGGCCAGAGAGATCCAGTGCGCGCCCAATTGACTAACTTGTCAACATTAGACACCAAGAACCCTTTATCTTGGAGTTCTCCGGTAACTTGACGCATAACCAAATCTTGTTCCGGACCAGGTCTTAGGGGCCCGTTTTCTATCTCCGGCTGTATTATTCCCACTCCAGTGCCCCTTTGCGCCATTCGTAAACAAACCCGATGGTTAAAATCCCTAGGAAAATCATCATAGACCAAAATCCAAATGCCCCAATATTTCCGAGGCTGATCGCCCAGGGAAACAAAAAAGCAACCTCTAAATCGAAAATTATAAATAAAATTGCGACCAAATAGAAGCGAACATCAAACTTGTGGCGAGCGTCCCCGAACGCCTCAAAACCACATTCATACGCTGAGGTTTTTTCTACGTCGGGTCTTTGTGGAGCGATGAATAATGAAGCGCCCACCGCGATACCAGAAAAGATGGTAGCAATTCCTATAAATATCAAAATGGGCAGGTATTCAGCAAGAAATGCTTGCAATATCTAACTCCATAGATCCAACCCTAATCCGCAGACCTAGGGTCGACACGTTATAATACAAATTGCACTACCTCAGCGAACTAGGCAATAACAAAGGTAATTTAGTCCCCGCATTTAAAGTCTTTAAGAGTGCACGAAGATAGCAAATCCTCGATGTTTGCAAATATCACATAAGTATCAATTAAAGTTGTTTCAATTACTGAAATGTTTTTAATTGGTGGAGTTTAAATCCTAGGGTGATTTCGATCAATAGACCGTTTACCCGGAGTTCTCGCGTGGAACTCAAATAAGATAACAGAAATCGCAGGAATGGCTCGCTGAATGGGTTGTGGAGACACTAAATATTAAAAAGGTAGAAAAGATGTAAGATAGCTGTGCCTCCGGAATCTGGGAGTATTAAGACGTTCGCAAGGTTAAATTCCCAAAGTCTGACGGTCCAGCTTTTTGCAATTTTTCTGGTGATTAGAACTGGATGAACCGAGGATGCTTGAGGGTGAAATTTTCAGACATATAAGCCTTTACAGTGACCAAATTAAGAGAGCGGAGCTATAATGGAGAATATTTTGATGCGGAGACAATTTTGACTTGGCCCCTAGAAGGCTTAACAATTGTGGAGGTATCTGCATTTATAGCTGGTCCCTATGCAGGATTAAACCTAGCCCAGATGGGAGCAGAGGTAATTCGTATTGATCCTATTGGTGGCGGACTTGACTACAAACGTTGGCCAGTAACCGAGGGGGGAAATAGTCTGTATTGGAACGGCCTTAATAAAGGAAAAAAGTCGGTCACACTAAATGTCCGGGACCCTAGAGGGCGAGAAATTGCCCACGCATTGATGACGGAGCCAGGTGCAACTAGCGGCATTGTTGTGACAAATTTGCCTGCAACGGGGTGGTTGGACTATGAATTATTAAAATCAAAGCGCGATAATTTGATAATGGTTAACATAGTTGGGCAACGTGATGGCTCTATCGCGCTGGACTATACTGTAAACGCCCGTGCCGGTTTTCCTTTAATTACCGGACCCGTAGGGTTAGGCAAACCGGTAAATCAGGTAGTCCCTGTATGGGACGTTTTGACCGGCATGTCTGCTGCTAACGCTGTTTTAATTGCGGAGCAACACAGGCAGATAACTGGTGAGGGTCAATATGTCAGGATAGCGTTAGCTGACACAGCTTTCTCTGTGCTGAGCCACTTAGGATATGTTGCGGAAGCACAAATTAATAAGGTTGACCGTTCAGCCGAGGGTAATCATGTCTTTGGGACGTTTGGTTGTGATTTCGAGACGTTTGATAGCGGTAGAGTAATGATTACAGCATTCACAAGGCGTCATTGGCAGGCTCTTTTGGAAGCAACAAATTTGAGTAGTCGTTTTGAAAAAATTGCCAATGATGCCAAAGTGGACCTTCAGAAGGAGGACGAACGTTATAGAATGCGGCACATTATAGAAGCTGAGTTAAAGCCGTGGTTCAAGGAGCGAACTCTCAACGAAATACGCACAGTACTTGATGAAAAGAGAGTATGCTGGGCGCCTTATCAATCTGTGAGAGAATGCATTGAGAATGATCCTGACATGTCAGTTGCAAATCCGATGTTTCAAGAAATTTATCAACCCGGGGTAGGAACCCATTTAGCTGCTGGTTTATCTGCTGAATTTGGCGCCCTCAACAGGCGAGATGTTGTTCCCGCGCCGTTGCTCGGACAAGATACTCAAAAGGTAATTTCAAATAAACTTGGTTTCTCAGTAAAAGAGATAGAAGAGTTGCAAGAAAATGGAATAATTTGAGATAGGTTGAGTAAAAATTAAAATCTTGCGACGCAAGATAGATATAATTTGACAATAAAAGGGGGGCCGTGGCCCCCCTCTGTGATTGTGCTGACGAGAGCACCGAAGTATTGAGCCCCTTATCTCAACTGAGACTTTAAGATAATTTAAGCAACCCAATCTCTTTTCTACTGGTGTTCTGCCACGCATCCACATCACTAGACATTGGATCACCTCCTTTCGTAAATTAAGTTAACAGTTTCTCGGCAGTAAGGATTGATGAATTTTTGTTGTATGTAAAGCACGACTATTAATGCTTCATATGGTAAGGATTGATAGTTTGTCAGGGTAAGATAGTGCAGCTCCAAATAGTTAACGGGCAGGGACAGAGACGCTAAACAGGGCACTTTAACACCCTGCTGAAGAGCTTCATTCAGTCAAATGGCATTGCAAACAAAAACATCTCTTTTTGGCAGGAGGCCTGTGAACCAAGATTGTTTCGTGTTCTTGTTTGCTAAACTTAATGATTAACATAACAATCTTTAATCCAGATCTGTACAATGTTGACGAGTAAATCTTAAGTATATGTAATATGAAGTCTGAGGCCTTTATCGAATAGGCTGAGAGAATATCACCTTGCATTTTGTGACTGATTTGTGATCCCGGCCTGTTTTTGAAAATACAAGTCCCAATGAACCGAGACTTGTCAGACTGGGACGTTATAGGACGCGGAAATATCCAAGTGGTTTTAGCTCTATTTGCGTTATACCTCTGTGAGCTTGTTGCATCTAGTTTTTCTCGTTATCACAACCCTGCATATTAGAGACACTTTGATATGGATTTTAGAAAACTGGAAGCAATTTCGCGGCCAAGTTATTCAAGCTAAGTCAGTGTTATGGATTTGGTTATAAAATTAATTTCTGTTCACCCGTAGTTTATTTTTCTTGCCCAGATAGGGTTTTTGTTAGAAGGCAGGTAAAATTAAAATAACCGTATTGCGGAATGCCTCGCCGGTTCGATCTTGAACGTGAGAGATATTCTTGTATGTAATTGAGGATCAATGAAATCTTCCCCAAAACTGCCCAATAACATGGTTCCTTGAAGAGAATGAAAATGCGCTTAATTATTACGTGTTTAATTACTCTGTTTTCGATCCCAGTATCGGCGGCAGAGATAAAATTAAACATTTCAAAATCAATTATCAGTTCCACCGAGGCAGATATTCTCAGTGTAAAAGCGAGGCATGTAGAGGTATATGCGGTTATAGATAGGATCTATGACATTAAAATAAGCGATGGTTCATATAAAATTGAAGCTGAAATTTTATTAAAATGGAACAAACCACAAAATCAAAAAAAACTAGAGGCTTTATTTAAAAAACCGACCTACGCAGGAAAACATGCGCAGGATATTTTAGATAAAATTTGGCACCCAGAGTTTGTCGTAAAAGCAGAAATTATCCGAAGAGAGACTTTGTTTACTACTGTTCATATAAATCAAGACGGGAGTCTTGAGCTTTTTGAGAAATTTAGGACAACTCTCCCCATTAATACAGATATAAGAACTTACCCATTTGGCACTCTAAAACTAAATCTTGATATCGTCGCGTTTACACATGGTGCAGAGGAAATGACGTTTGACCCTCAATCTTTTAAACTTGGACACGAAGATCAAGAGGAACCTGTAATTGTTGGTAATTGGACGCTAGTTAACGCGTATGCAGACAAAAAAGTTTCTCATAGACTAAGCACTAAGGACCAGACCTTTTCTCAAAACGGCTTTCACTTTATTATTGAACATGATTTTCATGACAGCATGCAGAAGATATTTTTCCCGCTTGGGGGAATAATTTTCATATCGTTGTTTTTGAACCTGTTCAGCTCTATGAGGTTCGAAGCAAATATCGATATGAGGGTGATGGGGCAATTAACCTTACTGCTCACCGTCTTCGCTTTAAAGTTTACACTCGGGGATCAGGTTCCCCACACGCACTACCTTAATCTTGTGGACCTTTTGTTTATAATAGGTACAGGGATTGTATTTCTAAATTTTTTCGTCAGTGTGGTAATGGGTGATATTTTTTTACGGCGTGGGGGCAATGAACGAATTATCCAAATTGAGTCAATAATTGACCGGTTAATCCCTATACTCACTATTATCCTAATCGTGGCTGCCTTTTATTCAGTCTATCAACCAGAGAACGGCGGTTTACTTGAGCTTCCACCCATTAAGTGAGAAAAAATGGCGTTAACATTGCCGCTCTGGCTTAATTTACTGACTGGTTAGAATGCAACGAAATACTATTGGGCAGGAGCGAGAAGTCAGTCCGAATCGTAAGTTACCCTTAGCTTGTAGCTTGGTTCGTTGCAGGAATGTTTCACGTTCGTAAAAATGGTTGTATCATTCTTTATCTCCAAGATCTCTTTTATCGCATTGGCGACTTTCGGCTCGATCGCGAAGGCAATGCGGATATTGTCCAGCACGCGTTTTTCACCAAATCGCATCTTGCCATCTGCGAGAGCCATGTCATAGAGATTAGAAAATATGGATATTTTTTGGCCGGGCGATAGTTGTAAAGCAACCTCATTGGCAAAGGTTTCAACGGGTTCTAAGTCGGCACTGGTGAAGGCGGCGCTAACCATGTCTTTTAACTGTTCGGTTTGAATTTCCCTCGTGCTAACGTGCTTGTTTAAAATGGCGAGCAGTTGGGCCCGCTCTTCGGTGGAGACTTCGCCGTCGCCCTTCATTAGATAAGCCAGTGCAATCATAAACAAATCTAGTGGAGTCCTTTTCGTCATCGCCCTTCCTTCCACCTTTGGCCCATAGTTACCTTAAGGAGTTCAATTATGAAAAGTTCCTATTGAAATAGTAGACATTGCTAGTTACGCTTATATTATATGTTATAGGAGGTAGCAAACCTCTCTTAAACGGTAACAATATCTCTGTGTAAAAGTGTAAGATGATTGGAAACAAGCGAGGATGTGCTCGTATGTTGTAAAAACGAGCTACCTTAAACCTCTTCTACGTATTCCCAAGGAACACTCTAAAAACAATCAGAGCAGGTAGGAGGAGTTTCATGCTGCAGACCCGACCAGATAAAGATGGGTTCAAATTTCTTTTTTGTTTTTCCCCCTCAATTGGGTAATCCCCTAGAGGGTTGAACGCGGCGAATGATAATATCTCTATCACATAGCACCTCCGGTTTTTTATACTTGGTGATCGATCTCAGAATAAATCGAACAGCACCCAGAATCATCTTCATCCCATCTTCAATAAATCTCTCCGGCGCTTCTTTCTGAGGAGAGGATTTTTGGGTTTTAAGTAATTCAGCAGAAACGGTGGACAATAACGAAACCATAACCATGCTCTATACTATCAGAACTTACAGCAGACTTCTCATGATTTAAATTTGCCACAAAACTAATCTTCGGAAAAGATTAGGGAAATTCTTTTCTATGCTTAGGTCTTGTCTCTGGACGGCAGCTAGAACTTCTTTCAACTACTCCATAAATTCACTCTCAAACTCTCAAAAGCAGTCCTAGGGCAGGGAGAGTGTCAGAATTAACTTGTTTATCCAGAGAAAAAATTTGTGTGAATGTTTAAAATTTAAAGAGAAATTTTTTAGATTTTTATTGAGGGCAGTATGAAAAAGGATACAAAGCTACCTGTAGGCCTTTTAGAAGATACAACAGATATTCCTATAAAAAGCATTAAGACTCCCAACGCCAAAAAGACAACAGATTGGAGGGGCAAAATTGGGAATTGTACAGCAATTACTGTTTTTAGTTCTGCCCTTCTTAGTTTGATGTATTTTTATCACTATCTGCACGAAAATATCTATTATAAAAATCATTGGGTAGAGGTGGCTATTGATTTAGCATTTTACCCTATATTGGTTGGAATCTTGTGTGGTTATTACAAACTATATGGCAAAAAATAAAAGATGTACGAGCCAAGTTTGTTCGGGCGAGAGCGGAGTCAGCAATAATGACCTATAGAAAATTTATGAAGATATTTCGTGAGCGTCCTAATGCCTATCGTGTAATAAATGGTTTTACGGGTAAAATTAACATTTTCAATGCTCTCGTATTAAGTTTTGCCATGTCAGGCTGCAATACCGTGAGGCCGATTATGCAAATAGAGGGCACCAATATTGAAACTTTGAGCTTAAATCGGGACGCTACGTTTTTTGATCACAAAAAAAGTAGAACCCGAGATGATATCTTTCTTTGCTCTTACGAGTTTCAAGGCCAAATAGAGAAAATTGTTATAGCGGACATGGATATCACAAAAATATCAGGAGGAGCCTCACTTTCATGGGGTAGTAGGCATATTTTATACCAAAAGCCACTCATCGAACTAAGTGCGCGGGGATATTTGTGTGATGACCATTACTCACTCAAAAAGCTCACCGCTTTGCTTCGCTCGTGGAAGAAGCAAAAATCTTTCCTAGAGTCCATTGCTGTTGCAGACGGGGGATGTTGGAAAGGGTCTAATCCAAATGCTAATTGCGCTCACCATAAAACCGAGGAAGTTGCGCTTATCTTCAATGCAATGACTCATGCCTGGTTGTTGAACAGGCAATATTTTGAGTCATTGCGCGACCACAAAGAACTGAGAGATTATATCGCTCTAGGAAATAGCAAGATAGTGAGGTATCAAGCTTCCCGGACGGGTTATTTTGAAAATTATCCCAGCGGAGGTATTTATGCCCAAATGTTACAATCAAATGGCATGTTACTCCATGCACTGCTTATCGACGATCCTCGGGTATTTGATAAATGGAAAAAAGATGGATTAAGGAAATTTAATCACTGGGTGGAGAAAGATGGTTTGATTTATAATAACTCCTACCGAGGAACGCGATCTGTTCATTACCATGGCATTGGTGTCGATAGTCTTGCTCAATTTAAGAGGCTAATCGAATACCAAGGTGACTCGTTAAAAAATTATGGCCTTGAGGATCGGTACTGGAAATCCATCGATCAAGCAATGCTAGCGTTTTCGCAACCCAAAAGATTTGAGGGTAAGGGATTTAAAGGAAAAAACCATCTAAAGGATGAATTTTCAGCTATCAGAGACTTTAGAGCTGACAATCGAGCATGGCTTTTTCTAGAGAGAGCTTACATCACTAACTCCGGTATTGGTGATCAAGAATTATTTTCTAGTGCGATCAATAGTGGCGCTGAAATGTTTAACCCAGGACAAATGACAGGTTGGGCTCACAATAACATTTTAAGTGCGATTTCAGATGACTCTAGTAGGATAAGGTAAACATGCTCCTAAGAGTTCTATCGCTAGAACTATTGTAAAGGATTATAAATTTTAGTTTTGTGCCTGTTAGCTTCAGGCGCGGCCTTCCTTTACTAAGGATGTCCTCGGCAAAGATATTCGCTTGGTGCTTGAGAACCTCGGCATCTACAATGATCTCAATCTGATAGACCTAAGCCGTTAAACCTCAACTGAGGTGGTTAATAAAATGGCTAGAGCGCTCGAGCTTGCGGATAGTGCTAAAAATCTCAACGTGAAGAATATAGTAGACACTTACAATGTTATCTTTGGTCCCCTCACAACGGCAGTTATCGGCGCTGGGGAGAGGATATTTAATAACGAAAAAGGGATCTGTAATAATCCTCTCGTTTGGTCTTACAAAAATGTTGGAAATTTGGCGGGAATGAGGGGTCTCGAGAACTTATAAAAGTGTTCGGCTCTGTTTTTATTAGATTTGTATGACTCGGTTTTTATAAGCTTTCCCCCTCATAAAAACGTGCTGGTTATGGTTACTTGGGGGTGGATTGTGATCAATCTTATGATTAATTTACCAAGTTGAGGACATTATGAGAAAGTTATTTATAGCCATAATAACAGTTTGTAGTTGCTGCGGGATGACGAGTTTTCATGCCGCCCCCCTTCGCTCCGCGCTGATAAAGCAGTCATATGCAGGACCTATGGAGCACCTATGGAGCACTACCGAGGTGATGGTCAGAGACTTGTATAGAAATTTCAGAAAGAGGAATCAGAATACTTAGCACTTAATTCTCTATCGAAGTATTAAGACGGCGAGCTCGAGAAAGCCTCGCAATTTGCAGTAATCTACCAAGCGTTATTTTTTGGAAATAATCGCAGCGGAATAAACTTGCCTAGGACCTCATTAATGCATAGTTCTTCTAGTAATATGATTGAATTACCGCAGGAATACCTCCGCCGAGTTGATGAAACTGATGACGCTATTTTTTATAGCCAACCACGAATTGTAAAACACATCGACGATCCCGCGTGTTCAGCTTTAACTGACTATTTTAGAGAAGTTTTACCACCAAATGGCGTGATTCTCGATCTGATGTCGAGTTATGCATCACATTTGCCAGAAGACATCGACTATAAGGGCGTTGTTGGTCTTGGTATGAACAAAATTGAGTTGGAGGCCAACTCACGGCTGAGCAGTTATCTAATACATAATCTAGCGTTTAATCCAAAATTACCGTTTGATGATAATACATTCGATGCGTGTACGCTCACAGTATCCGTGCAATATCTTGTTCATCCGATTTCAGTTTTTCAAGATATTGGACGTGTTCTTAGACCTAATGGTCCGTGTATCGTATCGTTTTCTAATAGGTGTTTCCCGACCAAAGCGGTATGTATCTGGCATCAACTTACTCACATGGAGCATGCCCAACTTGTAGCTCATTACTTCGATGGTTCAGAAGTTTTTAGCCCTTCTGAAACCGCAGATATTTCACCGAATCCCGGAAACACTGATCCTTTGACAGTTGTTTGGGCGAAATCATTGAATTAGATTTTGGCAACCAAGCATAATCCTGCCTATTTTGAGCGTTACGATATTTCCCTTGACATAAACATTACCTCGACGCGGCCAAGCCCCCCAAAATCAGCAACGACTCGATCGCCGTTTGATACAGGTATGAGGCCGGTGCAGGTACCAGTGGAGATGATTTCACCCCGTAATAACCCACGTCCGGTTTGGGATTTCGTGTTGGCTAACCACTGCAACACCTTAATTGGATGGCCCAAAGCGCGGGCGCCCGTCCCTCTCTCACGAACAGTATCGTTCACGCTGACTTTAACCTCATGTTCGGCTAAATCGAAGTCTTGCCATCTCGTGCAAATTTCACCTATTGCAAGGGCGATATTGGCACCATAGTCCATTGTTGTAAGTAAACGGCCCTTACCCATCAAGCCACCGGCTAAGCGCGACCCTACTACTTCGACTGCAGCTGCAACACCGTCAATTGCGTGAAGCGTCTCTTCGAATGAGTATTTCTTATTTCGTGGAGGCAAATCCCTACCAACTCGCAAGACAAATTCACACTCGACAGCAGGCTTGTGGGTCTCGAAAATTGGAATTGTCGCTGGACTTATGTAAAAAAAACCAGAGAGTATCGGGCATGCACCCGGTTCGGTTGTTTTAAGAATATTTTGGGCCTCAGCACTGGTAGAACCAACTTTGAAACCGATTGATGGCAGGCCGGAGCACTTGATGGCAGCTTGTTGAATAGCAATAGCCTCCTCGTTATTTTTTGGAGTCTCATGGTCAGCAATAACAATATTTCTTCCATAGCGACGAGACTGCCAGAGTCTCTCAGCAAGTGATGTCAATGATTTTTGTCTCTCTTATCGTGATATAATCAGCCATCGCGTAAATTGTTTGACTTGTCATTCCATTGCGAGTGTTGATTGAACCCTACACTAATCATCCAAGATATCCAATTGCGTCATCACTCAGCCCGTCACCTTGTTAAATGCGATCAGTTGGTCACTGGCTATTTATGTGTGGCTATCTGGGAGCACGCCCTTTAAACTTTTTATGTCTATGATTTTAGTCAGTGCGGGGTGTTGAGATGATATAGCCGGCTAGCGTCACCAACACAATGGCCGCACCAAAAAGCATTATTGGGCTTGGCCGCTCTCCGGTTCCAAGCCATACCCAGAACGGCCCCAATACCATTTCAAGAAGCATCAGCAGGCTTACATTAGTGGGGGAGGTATAGCGGGGGGCTAGTGTTAATAGGGATAACGCCAACGGCATAACGATTAGGCCCATTACCAGTATCACCCATAGTGAACCATTCATCATTTCATCTATATTTGTTCCTAGAAAACCAATCAGACCAGTGCTTAGCGTTCCGAGTGAGATAGCTAGTAGCACCGGCGTATGCGGGTATCGGTGTGTGATAACAAAAACTACTGCCATGCAAAATGCTGTCATGAATCCTAGAAAGCTGCCCAGAAAGACGTTGCCAGTCGGGGCGGCAACTGCGGTTTCGCCGTTAAAAATAACGGTTAACACCCCGGCCATAGTAAAGATAATTGCTAGCCATGTGCGCCACTTTGTCCGTTCACGGAGAATCGCAAAGCTCAGAAACGCAGCTAGAATAGGAACCGTCGCCAAGGCCGTCAACACAACGATGATCGAGGTTTCTACTACGGCAAAATTGAAACAAAGCGTATTACCGGCAAAAGCTACCATGATTAATAGAGACGGAGCCCTCGACATCTGTTTGAGATCTGCCTTAATCTGCCGACCAGTCATACCTATCCAGGCAACTAGTATGGAGCCGCCAATCAGTGATCCGCGCCATGTGGTCAGGGGCCATCCCTCCAATCCTGATAGACGGATCAATAGCGTATCAGGAGTTATGATCAGCGCGCCAAGGAGCGCCATACCGACTCCGAATAAAGGTGTGTTTGTATGCCACTTATTATTCAATTGAACCCTAATTTAGTAATAATGCTTACCCCTATCGTCAATAAATACTGTAAAAATTTAAATACACCAAAATTTGGGTGCGGGTGAACTAGAATGGACTAGAGCCTTTTTGATTTTTCGTCCCGTATGCATGGTGGATAGATAAGGTCAGCTACCATGTTGGTCACCCTAACTCGAATATAACACTGTCGATCTATGCTCAGGCATGCCTACAGCCGACAACAAGTTAGTGAAAATGTTTGAGGCGCAATTTGAAATTGCAACGAAACAGGTAGAGACCACGTCACAATTAGATTTATCACCATTAACTGTGTCACCGATCAAGAAAGCGAAGGAACCTGAGGGGCACAGTAGCGGGAGTGACGGTACTCCGCGAATAAGACAAAACCGACGATTTAAGCCAATTTGCGTATGTTTTGCCCCGGATTTAACGGAATTTACCGGCAAAATTTATTCATTTTTTAAAGAAAATATTGAGAACATATTAATTCTGCGAGGGCGAGAAACGCTCTAACACGCCTGAGTAGTATTTGACCCGCGGGGGTGCGTAGCCTGCTATTTTAGACGTGGTGATCTGCATGCTTACCAATCCTTCGATGGTTTTGACTGCTACGCCCACTCCATCTATGACTGGAACATTAAATTTATTTGTTAGATCGCGTGTTAAATCAACCATTCCTGCACATCCCAAGACTATCGCATCGGCGCCATCTTGAGACAAAGCTTGTTCTATTTTTTTAGATATATATTCGATTGCGTCAGTCGTATTGCTCTCTAGGTCAAGCACTGGAATTTCTGCGGCACGAACACCGCTACACATTTTATCGAACCCATATCTGGTAACAAGATTCTCAATTGCTGGAACAGAGCAGTTGAGAGTGGTGATAATCGTAAATTTGTGTGACACAATAGAAGCAGCGTGCATGGCGGCTTGGCAAATTCCAATAACTGGAACGTCTAGGATGGTTCTTAACGCGTCAACACCAGTATCATCAAAGCACCCCACAACAACACCATCAATCTCTGCTGCAAGTGGCTGCAACACTTCGATCATTGGTGGGACGGCAAAAATCTCGTCGTAGAACCCCTCAATGCTAGAGGCCCCGTAAGGCGCGGTGAGGCTTACCAAATCAACCTTATCGCTCAGTAGGGGCGATGCTGCTTTGTGCATCCGCGAAGTCATAGATTTTGTTGTGTTAGGATTAATGAGTGCAATTTTTATATTCATTAAATCATCCCCTTCCCTGCATCTGTGCCATGTCGTCTACGTCTTTTTTCGAGCACCACAATCACGGCAAAGCTTATGCCAATAATTGCCAATGAAACCGCTGTTGTCAGAGTGCCAAGTGCGTAAAGTGTCGGAGTCGTGACCGTAGTCGTCATGCCAAAAATTTCTAAAGGAAGTGTATTCTGTGCTCCAACAGCCAATAATGAGCGGGCAAATTCGTCAAAGCTCAGTGTAAATCCAAAAAGTGCTACACCGACAAGGCTGGGCCCAATTATTGGAGTAATAACATAACGTAAGACTTGCCAAGGCGAAGCCCCTAAGTCTCGAGCCGCCTCTTCATACACTTTATCGAACCGGTTAAAAATAGCGAACATGATCAACAATCCGAATGGTAAGGTCCAAGTAAGGTGCGCCCCCATACCCGAGGTATACCATTTGCTCTCGAGCCCCATGCGATCAAACATAAGTCCAATTCCGAGGGTTATAAGGATGGATGGAACAATGAGGCTAGCAACCGTGATGTAAAATAATGTTCCCGAAAATTGAAATTTTTTTCGGTAAGCTAGGCCCGCTGAGAGGGAAATGAAAACTGTCAAGATCATAACAAGCGAGGCCAAAATCATAGAGCGTAAGAAAGATGCTTTGAAATCTCCCACACGCTGTTCCCCAAATAGTTCAAAAAACCATTTGAGAGATAGTCCATTCAATGGAAACGTAAGTCCTCCCTCAGGCCCTTGAAAAGACAAAACAATGATCGCCGCAATCGGCCCGTATAAAAATATTATGAATATTGCAAAAAAAATTGCCATAAGATAAAAACTCACCGAACGATTAGGCGTCGATTTTAACACTACAGTTCCTTACGGATATTTACCGTCCTCATTAGGATCGCGACCATTGTAAGGACCACAATTAGAAGTATTACCGCATCTGCGGCTGCAGCCGGATATTGCAGTAATGCGCGCTTATGGTTCATGGCAACCCCCACCGAGGCACTTTGCCCACCAGACATTGCTTGGACAGTCACGAAATCACCCATAATAAGGCTCACAACGAATATTGTTCCTATCGCAATGCCCGGGCGACTCAGCGGGCCTATAACATGAAAGAGTATTTGAAAACCATTAGCACCAGCGTCCCGCGCAGCTTCTAACACTGATCTATCTATCCTCATCATCGAGTTGAAGATCGGTACAACCATAAACAAAGTATAAAGGTGCACAAATGCCAAGATTACAGCGAAATCAGAATACAGTAACCAATCAATTGGATTTTCAATTAGGCCTAAACTTAGCAGGGTCTTGTTAATCAGACCGTTCCGCCCGAGAACCGGGATCCAAGCAATCATTCTAATGATGTTGGATGTCCAGAACGGGATTGTGCAAACCAAGAAAAGAACGATTTGCCACCTTAAGCTGCGAACGTGAAATGCTAAGAAATACGCAACTGTAAAACCAATAAGTAACGTGATTGCCCAGCTAATCCCAGCAAATTTAAGAGTATTGATGTATACGGAATACGTAACCTTTGACCCGAAAAGTTCAACATAGTTGGTAAAGACAAAATCAGGAACAAGGCTAAATTCAGTATAATCCCAAAAACTAACTATAAAAATAATGATGATGGGGCCAATAAAAAACAAGCTAAGAATAGCCAATAGTGGTAACACTTGCAATTTTGGGTTCAAAGTTTTTAACCTCTATAATAAAGAAGCTCACCCCGGGGTTCCCCCCAGGGTGAGCGTATGTCAGGTTAAAATCAATTGTAAAGTCTTAAGCGGCGATAAACTCGTTCCATTTCTTTACCATATATCTGTTCTCTTTCATAACGGAATTCCAGCACTCGACTTTTCCCATTCGATCATAGAATGATCCGCCATCGCGGGTCGATCCCGCTTTTTCGAGTTTGTTACCAAAAGGGTCAATGATATCATCTTTTGCAGCTTTACCCTCAAACCAAAAACCCCACTCGTCACCACTCATAAATTTCTTTGAGGTTTCTGGAGCAGCTGAATAGTAACCTTGACGCATCAACAATCCCCCGACCCAGCCCGACAAATACCAATTTATATATTCGTAAGCTGCCTCTAAGGCAATCCCAGATAGATTGCGCGAAATTCCCAAGCCTCCGCCCCACGAGCGATATCCTTCTTTTAAAGGTTGATAAACACAAGGGATATTCATTGACCTAACCTTTGTGATTGCTGGAGACCACATAGACTGGATAACAACTTCGCCTGAGGCCATCAAGTTGACAGACTCGTCAAATGTTTTCCAAAAAGCACGGAATTGTCCTGCCTTCTTTGCCTCGGTAAAAATCTCCATTGTTTTGTCGATTTCTGTCTTGGTCATGTTCCCTTTATCACCGTATTTTATTTCCCCCATCGCTTCGCACACCATGGCGGCGTCCATAATGCCTATAGAAGCAATGTTTAAAATGGAGGCTTTACCTTTGAATTCTGGATTCAGTAACTCAGTCCAAGAACTTATTGGTCGACCAATCAAATCGGGCCTAATCCCTAATGTATCAGCATTGTAGATTGTTGGGACTAAAGTATACCAATTTGTCTCTGACGCGGCAAAATCTCTTGAAGTTTGAGACTCTGTAAACCCTACTGTATGGGGAGCGGTGCCTTGAGCAATCTTTGAAGTTGGTGTGAGTTTACCATTTTTAAAGATGCCAACAATTTTGTCGTAGTTCGATAGTTTGCGCACGTCAAATGGTTGCAAGTTTCCTGCACCCCAAATCTTTTTAACTGTAAAATATTCGATATCTGCGATATCGAATGACTTGGGCTGAGTTACTACTCGTTGCGCGGTCGTATCTGTATCCAGAGCAGTCATTTGTAGTGTAAATCCTAGATCAGATTTCACCTTTTTTGCAATTTCGTTGATATTGGAGACGCCAGTGCCAAATTGTCGAAGAGTTACATTTTTAATGTTTTGCGCCCAAATTGTAGGAAAACCTGTGATTAATCCTGAGCCTGCTGCTAAGCCTCCTATTGCTCCAACACCCCTCAATACAGAACGGCGAGTAAGGGAATTTTTATCCCCCGAATGATGTAATTTTTTTGTCATATAAATCTCCTATTGGTTAAGTCATAATCACATGATGTGGTAGTTAGTTGAGTACGCATACGTCATCTCGACTCCAAGTAGCCATGACCTCGTCTCCCTCAGTCCACGATCCAAGAAAAAATTCATAATCTTTACAAATGACCAAGCACTCTTTTAGGTCAGCATTTTCAAGAGTTATCCTGACATCCGCGCCAGCGAACTCTATCTGCGTTATTATGGCTCGCAAATACGATGAATCTTTTGAGGTAATGTGCGAAGTTGGGTGGAGTTTTATCAAATCTGCGCGTAAAGCATAGTTTACATTTGCGCCAATCGTGAACCCAAATTTGCTTGAGGTAAAGTAAGCTTCTCCTGGTCCTGTAATTTTGGCGGTATTTCTATTTAACTCAGTTACCCTTCCAGATAATACATTGTGTCCACCGATAAACTTGGCGACAAATGTATTTGTGGGTCCATTAAAAATTAATTGCGGACTGTCTGCCTGCTCAATAGACCCGCTCTGCATTAAGACAACCAAATCTGCTAGGGCCAAGGCCTCGACTTGCGAGTGGGTGACATGGACAAATGTGATACCAAGCTTTTTTTGAAGTTGGCGGAGTTCAACCCGCATCTGGGTTCTTAAAAAGGGATCAAGTGCTGAGAGTGGCTCATCTAACAATAATACCTCAGGCTCAGTAATAAGTGAACGAGCTAAAGCTACCCGTTGCTGCTGGCCCCCTGATAATTGAGATGGCATCCGCTGTGCAAATTTTTCCATTTGGACTAAGGCAAGTACTTCCATCGCCCGCTCTGTGCGAATTACTTTGCTAATTCCCCGCATGTGAAGGCTAAAGCCTACGTTGTCGAGACAATTAAGGTGTGGGAAAAGCGCGTAGTTTTGAAACATCATCGAGGTCCCACGCTCTGCAGGTGATAAGCCAGACACGTCACGCTTGCTAATTAAAATTTTTCCTGCATCGGGGGTCTCGTGACCCGCAAGCATCCTTAACGTTGTCGTTTTACCACATCCTGACGGACCCAGAAGGCAGCAATATGAACCTGCAGAAATTTTAAGGGAAATTCCATCAACGGCAGGGGTTTTATCAAAAACCTTTGTTAAGGAAGTGAGTTCGATGTCACCTGAATGGACTGCTAATTTAGGCTGCAACATACACCGCTTTCTCTCTCAAAAAAATCTGTATGCAAGGTTAGGTCAGGATTAAACTCAACATTACGCAGGTTGTAGTAGCAAATCTTGTGCCAAAAAAAAACCGCGATCGCATAGAATTAATCAACGTTACTGGCATACTATAACGAGAAGTTGCCTACTTAATGGGCAAAAAAAATAATTTGAATGCATTTTAATCAGTCGATTAGGTATCGAACATCCTGTCTCCCGCATCACCTAACCCGGGAACAACAAATGCGTTTTTATCCAAATGGCTGTCAATCGCTGCGACAACGACATTGATTTCCGGATGTGAACCACAAAAGGTTTCTAGACCCTCCGGTGCAGCAACCAATCCCAAAAAGATCATTTGCTCCCCCTTAATATTTTTGTCTTTTAATGCTGAGACGGCTTTGCAGGCGGTATTACCGGTGGCAAGCATTGGATCGACAATAATGATCATATGCCCGTTAATTTTTGGCAGGTGTGAGAGATACTCAACGGGATGGTTAGTTGTGTGATCACGATAAAAACCAAGGTGACCTATGGAAGCTCTGGGAATCAACTTTGACACACCCGCGGACATCCCAAGGCCGGCCCTGAGAATGGGAATTATTGCAATATTCTCTGGTCGGATCAGGGAACTTGGAGCTACACCAATAGGTGTTTTAACTTTTTGTGGCTGAGTTGGTAAATTCCTCGTTAATTCATACCCCATCATATAACCAATTTCTTCCATTAACTGACGAAATAAATAGGGTTCTGTGTTCAGACTTCGAATATGGCTTAATTTGTCTTGGACGAGCGGGTGTTCTACTACTTGGACATTTGAAAACTGTTTTAAAGGTTGCATGCATTAGACTCGTTAAATGAGAGTAGTTGCGATAAAGCAAATATTAAAAAAAAGAAATGAAACTGAGCATTGTTGATTGTTTTACCATCATACAATCCGTGTTTGATGTAAATATGTGTTTGTTAAGCAAAAAAGAATTGGAAAAAGAAGCATGAAGGCACCTATTCGATATCCGCGAGACCTCTTTGGATACGGAGAACGTCCGCCATCCGCGGTCTGGCCCGGTGATGCCGCAATTTGCGTGCAATTTATTATAAACTACGAGGAGGGTGGCGAAAATTGCTTGTTGCATGATGACGCGGGCTCCGAAGCATTTTTATCCGAAATCATTGGCGCTGACTTTTGGGAGGGAAAGCGTCACTGGAATATGGAATCGATTTATGAGTATGGAGCGCGCGCGGGATTTTGGCGACTATATAGACTGTTTCAAGATTTTCAGATTCCGATAACGGTCTATGGAGTTGCCACAGCGTTGCAGCGAAGCCCGAATCAGGTAGTGGCGATGCTTGATGCGGGTTGGGAGATCGCCTCGCACGGATTTAAATGGATCGATTACAAAGATTACTCTCGGGAAGAGGAAAGGACTGAAATTCATAAAGCCATAGCCCTCCATGAAGCGGTCACGGGTAATAGGCCAACAGGTTGGTATACCGGAAGATGTACAGACCATACGGTGGACTTGGTGACAGAGGAAGGAGGCTTCGATTATGTCTCTGACTCTTACGCAGACGATCTGCCATATTGGCGTCAGCACGCCAATAAAGACCAGTTAATAATTCCATATACACTTGATACAAATGATATGCGTTTTGCCACAGCTCAAGGGTTTAATTCAGGAGATCAATTTTATAACTATTTAAAAGACTCTTTTGATGAGCTCTATATTGAGGGAACGGCTGGCGCCGCTAAAATTTTAAATGTGGGACTCCATTGCCGCCTGGCGGGAAGGCCCGGCAGAACAGCATCTCTAAGACGATTTTTAAAATATGCGAAGAAACATGAACGAGTATGGTTTGCCCGCAGAATAGATATTGCCAAACATTGGATAAAGAATAATCCGCCTC
>MDTB01100802.1_pt1 | contig 115995 bp, 133 predicted proteins | sample 811161 | NCBI WGS metagenome assembly MDTB01 (sample SAMN05326650, study PRJNA326480) | marine metagenome | isolation source: seawater | place: Mediterranean Sea | collected 2009 | reverse complement strand
TCATATCCCTCAATTTCTCTGTAACTTCTTGAGGGTTTGAATAACTGTCATCAACTAGCTGGAAACAATATATCCACCCACCGGGAGTCCATTGTTCCACCATCCCTGTAATTTGATGAATGTTTTCGTGTGAAGTTTCATATACGGCAACTCGAAACCTTCCTGCTGTTGGGTTTACACTTCCTGGGTATGTCAATAAGTACGCATACAAAGTCTCATAAACAGATGGTGCCGAAAGAACTCCTAAAGCCTCCATTTCATTACTTTCTTTGTCGGAAAACATAAAGATTGAGTTATCTGGAGCAATTCTAGATTGCTCCCACAATTTCCTTATCTCTAACATTCATCTCCCTTTGAGGTTTATTACAAAATCTTTTGATTTACCAAACCCATATTTTCCATCAGTGGTAATTACCCACCCTCTTCTAAGTTTACTAGGACCAGGATCCGGGGCATAACCGTCTGTCAAAATCAAATATCCATCAAACTTTGACCTATTTGCGTTGGCATGAGTTGAAGGAGCAACGAAACATGTTCCGCCGCAGCGTGTTCTATGAACTTCCGGAGTTCCGCTTCTACTCCAAGTTGTTTCGCTTTTTTCATCTACCGAAGTATCAAAGTGAAAAGTTGTAAATTCTGTTACGCTAGCGAGATTTCTTAACTCACCAAACAGAATTTCCAATTCTGCATTTCCAACGGAACCACTTTGGTCAATGTAAACTGCAATTGAGGAAGTATAGGACTTTTGGAAACCTGGGTGGATACCCGGGTACTTGCGATGCAAACGTTTTACGTTAGATCTTCTATTGGATCTCTTTGAAAATCCACAAAATCTTTTAAGAACAGATTGCCACGGGATTTCTTTACTTACCAATTTTCTAAGCTCTCCTCTCATTGAAGACGAAACAGATCCCCATTGGCCAGTTTTGTCGCAATCCTGAATTGCTTTGGATAAAGCTTGATTAATCTTTCCCTTGACTAATTCCTTTTGCTCATCATCCAGTTGATCCCAACCATCATGATGATCCATCCCATCTCCAATCCCATTACCAGGAACTAGCGTTACAGGATTTCCATCCTTATCAACAAGGTTGCCGTTTTCGTCTACGTTAATGTCTCCATCGGCCAACGCTTGACTTAAACTTTTTCCGTTTGCTTTTTCAGAACTCTCGATTGCTTCTTTGATTTCTTCATCATTCATAAGTTCTTGAAAATACCACTCAGAAGTTTTGTTCTTTGGAAAAGACGAAATCTTTTTACTAACCATTTCGTATCTTTCTACAGCTTTTGGGCCCATTTTCTTTTGTTGCTCTTCAGTAAGAGGCTCAAACCTTTTTCCTGGAATAAGACCTCCCTCTGGGAGTTCGGATTCATCAATCATTGAATTGATCGCCAAATCAGTTGCGTAGTTCCAAATAATATGAGGATCTCTTCGGCGCGTTGTCGTGTGATTAAAAACCAAATGATAACATTCATGTTTGAATAATCCTCTAATTTGATCAGGGGTTAGACTGGCGAAAAAATCAGGGTTCCACCACATTTTAATGTCTCCATCCTTAGCGAGAACACCGGCAGTAGGAATTTCCCTTGTCTTAATCTTCTCAATACCCCTAAGAACAGAAGAAAAGAATGGCTCAGCCCACATAAGAGCAATGAGATGCGTATCAATGTCAAAGTTATCGTTAACTAATGACTTTTCTGTCTTGGGGGCGAGATCTAATGAAGAACCTTTATCTGGCATGTTTACTCCTTTTTATTACCTTATAATTAATTATACCATATTTTATGATAACATTACACAAGTTTCAAAAAACTATCCTAAGTTTCTTGAAGCTTGTACTGCAGTAACAACTTCTTTGCCCATAAGTTTGTGGATCTTTTGGATGTTAGGAAGATTTTGAGAGTCGGTGATCTTAGTCCAAAGATGGATCATCAATTCGCCAGACAAGGATTTTGCCCAGTCTGCAACTCGAGTGCATTCTTTCATTGTCCAAGTATTTTCTTTGCAGTGATGAGAAAGTTTATCAATCAAAGCATTCTTGGTTGAAGTTTCCATAGAAGACAGAACAGCTTCGTCAACTTTTCCTTTCAAAAGATCTTCTGACGAGATTTGCATTTCGTATTCTTTAACGAAAACCGAAAACGCAATCGCTGCTTCATTTCCTACCATTCCTTGGCAAAGACCATAGAAACCTGCAGGGGTTGGGTGGCCAGCGAAATCAGATGGTTTCATGTTCATATGATTTAAGCAATGATCAATCCTATGCCAAGATGCAGGGTTTGGAGTAATGGTTCCAGGTTCCACTTCGGAAGGATCAACACGTAAGTGTTCAGGGTGCTGAATAATAAAATTAATGAGAACCTCATCGATATCGTTATTTCTTGCCCACTCTACCCAATCATCTGCAGTGGGCATAAGATCAGCAACCCAAAAACGTCTAAGGAGAGCAGGATCCATTTCGTTGACATCATATTCAGATCCATGATTAACCGCAGCGATGACTCGCGTTTGAGGGTGGAGGCGATAAGGAATGCCGTTCTTGTCATTGCCAAGCTCGCGGTCAAGAACAAGTTGAAAAAACGATTGTTGAACTCCGGGAAGAGATCTGTTCATTTCATCTAACATGATTACCACAGGTTCTTTGGTTGCGCGAATGAACCAAGCAGGCATACAGAAAGTCATAACGCCAGACTCTTTCATACCTTCGATATCTGGATAACCGCCGACATCACCTTCTGACATCGTTGAACCGCGAACGTCAATGAAAGGAAGATCCTTTGATTCTGCAATTGCTTTTGCAACCTGAGATTTACCGATACCGGTAGGACCTCGCATGAGGATTGCTATATCAGATGGAAGGTTAGATGCAATGTTAACGAAAGTTTTAATGTCCATTTTTTCTCCTGGGACTTGGGGTGATTTGCGTAGTGGATATTCCCTCCACCACTATTATATTATACCATATTTTAAGATAATCTTTCATAAGTTTCAAAATAAAAATCAAATTCTTTCAATTTTTTTGATAAACTTAGCATCGACACGTTCTACTCGTCCCATGCTAAAAATCGTAACACCTCGACCTTCGTGGAGGTTACCATGCCAGTCGCGATAGGGATTTTCATCCACTGAGACAACAACTCCAATTTGTCCATCTTTGCGGGTTGTATTTCTGAAAGTAATTAATTCGCCAACATCCCAAGAAAAAGTAATGGTTTTAAGAGGTCGTTCTCGTCTGGTTTTGCGAGCTTTTTTTCTTGCAAGACGAAGATTTTCCTCCGCTTCTTGTTTTTGTTCGCGAGTTTCACTTAAGACCTTTTTTTCTTCTATTGTTTTTCGATATGCTCTTGCGCTTTGTCTAGCATCTGCAGGTAATCTTCTTCTTTTCGACATATAATATTTCTCCTTTCCGACTATATTAATATTATACCATATTTTTGCACTTCATTACATAAGTTTCAAAAATTACACTAATTTAATTGCGCTGCAAGGTATTTTTTCATATATGGTTCCATTGATAATAATATCAACAACAGAAAACATTGATAGGACATCTTTGTTTTCTAAAACAGATATCTTTATGTTATCTTCATAAGGTCCCCTAACTACAACGCCAGTTATAATTTTTTTTTCATCCCTCCCAAGAATATGAGAAGGGACAAGAACTAAATTTCCTACGTTAATTAATGACATCCTCGTTCTTCTAAATCGCAATGTGATTCTGGAATTATTTTTATTCCTTTCGACGATAATATCTCTAAGAGGTGGTTGGATTTTGATATCACTGCTGCGTAACCTCCATCAACTATGATCATCTCTCTAGAGTATTTATACCAATGCACTAAGTCACCAATGTTAATCTTCTTTTTCGAAGAACTCATTGTCTTCTCCTATTAAATCAACTATTGAATCTTCCAACGTCATCGTAGCTAGCCCAACTGCAGGATTCTTGGAATTAAGAGACCTGGAAATTGATGTGTAAGAGTAATCTAAAAATCTTTGATTTTCAATACCTCCTACTTTTGCAAAAACAGATTTAATCTCTTCTAACAGATTTTCAATCTCTTCGTATTTTTTATATGCATATTTACCAAGAGCATTTTTATCCACCACTTCGTCTATCGGTAAGCTCTGCTCAGACAAAAATTGTTTTACTAGATCTCTTCCAAATTTTGATTTCATGTTTTCACCTTTAGTATAATTATAAGAACATTTTGTTTACTTTAAATTTAAATGAAATAACCACTTACTTTACCCACTTCCTCAGTCTAACTTGACCATCTCTGACAATAACATAGGTACAATTTGAGACCCAGTCGCCGGTGTTTACATACGTTTTAATTTTCTCATTCTTATCAACCCATATAAGAACCTCTGGGTTGTGAGTATGACCCATGATAAATACGTCAGCTTTTTCATTCCATTTTACAATATCCCAAACTCTTTTTAATTTTCGTTTTTTTAATTGCCTGTTTGCCCACCAAGTAGTCAAATCAATATGAAATACCCTTTCTAACATATTTTGAAGAAATGAAATAAATTCTATTGTGTAACGCCACTTAACAACCCCTGCGTCGTATTCATCTCCATGCTGAACTCTAAATGTCCTGTCTTTGTAATTAAAATCATAACTTCTCACAAACTTAATATCTTTTATCTTTGATCCAACAAAAGACTCAAACGCAATGTCATGATTTCCTACTATATATATGATAGGTTTTGATCTACTTACTATCTCATCGATAATTTTATGAGTAAAAGTCGTAAAAGATGGAGTTCTCAAAAATTCAATGATATCACCAGCAAGAATTAATTCATCATAGTCGATTGATTTTATGAGGTTATACAATTTCTCTTCCTGAGAGTGGGCACTCCCTAAATGTAAATCAGAAATTATTAACCTAACATAATCTTTCATATTATTCTTCGTTATTTTTAAATTTAATCACCCTTAAATTTGGCTGCTCAACGTGCTCTTCTTCTTCCTCTTCGGTATCTTGTGGTGTTTCCAATGCTATACCAGTTAAAAATGATTTTGTAATCTCGTATATTCTTTCTAAAAATTTGTCAATGCTATTACATTTATCTGATTTTGGGTAGACTTCGTCTATAAAAACCCAACCATCCGAACTCCACTTTTCTATTAAACCTATCAAAGGAAGGAACCTTGCGCCGATAGATTCATATATGACAGTAAACCTAAGCCTTGCAACCGTTGGGTGTAAAGCTTCAGGATAAATATAAGAAGCAGAATTTACAAACGTATGAATGTATTCTCCGCTTTCTCCTTGCCTTTTTTGTTCATATAAGAGGTTTATTTTAAATTCAGGATCATGCATTAATTTTCTCCAGCTTATCGATGTTATGAGACTTCTCTCCTCCTGCCCATTCGCCTGATGTCCATAAAACATCTGCGGTTGGGGATCTTGAAAACGTAGTCACGTATATGTTCACCACAACTCCCACCTTTGTTTTGCTGTTTGCGGTCTTGTTCTTAAAAGTAACAAGATCCCCAATAGATATTTGATTATTGTTTTGATTCTTTCTTTTCATCTTTAAAAAGGTCCCAGGTAAACTTTGCGCAATATACTCCAGCAATAAAAGCCATTACGTGAAAAGCTATCACAAAAGCAGAAACTAAAAAAGAAACTAAAAGTGCATAAAAAATTATTTCAATCATTCTACCTCTTTTACATAAATTATAACATATTAAACAAAAATTTATAAAAAAAAAGCTGGGTAAAAAATACCCAGCTTTTAACTTAGGATGTTATCAAAATTACATGATTTCAATAACTTTTGTTTCTGGCTTGAAATTATCTGGAACTACTTTAGGGATAGTTAAAGTAAGAATACCATTACCAAAAGAAGCTGTGATAGCGCTTCCTTTTAAGTTTTCGCTTAAGGTGAACGACCTCTTAAACGAAGATCTTTTAATTTCTCGCTTAACATATTGAGAGTCCTTAATGCTCCCATCTTGGTTGCTGCTTCCGCAAATAGTTAAAACCTTATCGGTTAATTCAACTTTTACATCATCTTTACTCATTCCTGGAATTGCAGCTTCGATGGAAACCTCATCGTCATGATTAATTACATTTACTTTAGGATAAGAACCTTTTGTAAAAAAATCCTGACCGAACTCAGTCGCTAAAGCCGGAAATGCATTTCCGAACATATCATCAAAAATCCTGTCAAACGGCGTAAGAAACTCTTGCCGTGACATTGCGCGCTGGGGCACTCTTCTAATTATTGAACTCATATTTTTCTCCTCATCTATTTTTAGTCTAAGTTACATAGGCGTTCATTAATGATCCGCCTGAATTAATAATACCAAGACCTAAAAAAATGTATAAAAAAAGCAGGCCAAAAGGCCTGCTTAGTGAACTTAATAGAATCTAAATTATTATTAGCTTAAAGTCTCAGTCAAAAACTTATTCAATGCTTTAGCTTCTTTAACACTCATTGTGAATGAGCGAGGAGAATCGGACGCTCCGAAACTATATTGTCCAGATGAAACATCGTAATCTTTGGATTGAATTGTTACTGTGTTTGCACCTGCTTTGTGAGATGTCATGTTACGACTTACAGAAAAGTCAAAACGCTTTGTTGATTTAGTTTTTGAAAATTGCTTTTTGTTCATTTAAACTCCGTAATGATTGTTAATAAATGTCTTTTGAAGACTATTAATAGTATCACATAGATCTATTTGTTTACAAGAAAAATTTTATTTTGTTTGAACAAACTGATAAAGTCTTTCGGCTTCGGCAATGATGTCATCTGTATTAGGAGGAGATGGAAACTCTACATCTCCAGGACCAGAAAGGTTTCTGTCGATTTTCCAACGAATCTCTTCTAACATTGAATGATATCTTTGAGTCAATATTCCTTCTGCTTGTTTTAAAAGTTCAGCTCGAAGTTCATAAGGGTTACTACTCATTTTTATTTCTCCTGTGTTTGTATTGTGTGTAGTGCGTTAGCAATTGCCAACAATTAAAAATAACATATAGATACATAATGTATACAAAAAAGTGGAGACGGCGGGAGTCGAACCCGCGTCCACAGCAGTCTTAGTTTGAGTCATTCACAAGCTTGTCTAGTTATTTCCTTCCTAGCGAAGTATCCACTGCTTTTTATACCCTCTATAGTCCGTGGCCGAGAGAGGTTTTCCTTAGTTTTATTTCTCAGCTGTTTCCAGATTTTCAATCAGCTAAAGTCCTTCTTGGATAGATGGCTCGGACGGCCACCTCGATTAAGCCGCTAAGCGCGCAGATTCGAAATGGTAATTGTTGTTTGCAATTATTGTTTTTGAACTTTTAAGGATGTATCTTTCCTGCTTGCACTCTCCCCTTGATTCTACCCTGTCGAATCCATTGCGTCCCCGTTTTATTTAGCAGCAGCTCTCGCATTCGCAAGAACAGCATTCGCAACATTTACAATTTTTATTTTTCATAGTAAGTCTCCTAATATAAGAAGAAGGAAATTTCCTCTTACTAAATTAATTATAAAAGACCTGCCAAAGATTTACAATGACAGGCCCCAATATAATTTAAATGTTGAATTTATTCTTCGGATTCTTCTGATTCTTCTGATTCTTCTGATTCTTCTGATTCCTCTGATTCTTCGGTCTCCTCAGTTTCCTCAGTTTCTTCAACTTCTTCAACTTCTTCAACTTCTTCCGCTGTATCGTCTTCTTTGTCTCCGCAGCCAATAAAAGCCAAGAGCGCGAAAGCGGGCAATAAAAATAGTTTACTCATTTGTTTCATTTCCTTTGTCTGTATTTTGAGTTTCTTCCACGTTAGTGGTAGGCGTGTTTCCAGTGTTCGAATTTACCACTTGGGAAGTATTCCCTGCGTTTTGATTTGTATTTGCAGTGGTGTTTGTTACTGGCATAGTCGTTTTTTGATTATCGTTAGAAGTAGTATTGTTATCATCTGCTCCCTCCGTGGTTTGTGTCTCTGGTGCTGCTTCGGTTTTGTCACCTTCACACGCAAACAAGAAACCAGCTAACATCAATAGTCTTAACATTTTTTCTCCTTTGAAGATTGTATATATATCACGCTTTTTGAGATTGTTATCAAAAAACATACTAGTATAATAACAAACTAAAAAGATATGTACAATTAACATAAAACTTGACATTCATATAATTATTGTTATCCAAAAGAGGGAACATAATGCCAAAGATAAAGAACGCTGGAACAGCGACAATGAGATTCGGTGAAGGAGCTATTGTAAGTGGAAGCGCTGCAAATAACGCAGGCAGCTATTCCGACTTCTCATTAGTACTTTCTGGTGCAATGAAAATAGAGCCTGGGCACAATGCAGGGATAACGTTTCAAAAAACAGATGATGAATTGAATTTTATTCAGTTTAAAAACGATGATGATGGAACTTCTTATAATGCTTACTTAGCATATCAGATCGCAGAGTTTATGTATATATCTCCGGGGAGGGGAGCTGATTTTTATGTGCAGTCAAGAACTAATATTGGAGGTGATCCATATACATTTCCTTTTAGGATACATGATGATGGCACTGCAAAATTTCAAAAAGGGTTATCGGATAGCGCGACATCTGTGGCTGACTTACCTGGAGATGTTGCATTTTTTGTTTCTGGATCTGATGATAGTTTAAATAGCGCAGTGTTCGGAGGTGATACTGTAGTTTCTGGTACCTTATATCTAACAGGATCTTCGGGCATTAAAAGTTTACACGCTTATGGAAATATATCTGGCGATTATGTTGCAACTATTGAAAACGATGAAAACTCAAGCGGTCATGTATTAAAGCTTTTAACAGATGGAAATGGATCTGGCAGTCGACTTTTAGAAATGGAAGATGGTGATGGAGATATTATTTTCAGAGCAAGGGCAGACGGCAGATTCGGTTTCGGGCCAGACGGTGTTGACAGTATGGGAGCCGGAACGTTTGTTGTTGGTATTGATAATTCTTCTCATACTGCTGACATAGCGATATCACAAAGGCTACAGCACCTCGGAGATTCTAATACGTATTTAGATTTTCCTTCCAACGACACGTTTAATCTTGTCGCCGGCGGCAATTCTTTTCTTAAATATGACAGTGGAAATATTTTAATAAACAATGCAAACGCAAATGTTGACACAAAGATCATGGCAAATGGCGGATCTGTAGCGTTGCATGTTGATGCTGGGGAAAACAGAGTTGGAGTCGGAACGACAGGCCCTAACGCAAAGCTACATGTTGATGGTTCTTTTGCCTTAAAATCCAGAGAGGTGACGAGCTTTCCTTACGATGTGGCAGCTGATGATTATGTAATCCTAGTGGCTGGTACAGGAACCCCACGTAGGATTAACCTTCCAGCAAAATCCGGTCAAGAAGGAAGGATCCTCGTCATTAAAGATGCTACAGGAAATGCTCAGACAAATAATATAGAAATCAATCCTGATGGATCAGAAAATATCGACGGTTCAGCTGATAAACTTCTGAACACTAACAGGGTTGCTGCAACTATTATTTGCGCAACTGATCAATGGCATATCATAGGAAAGTATTCAGGTTAATCTTTCATTTTTGCGTATCTTATTTGTTCGCGTAACGACCCTTTCCAAACTTTTCTTGTCCCAACCATTTCATCAACCCAAGCGGATCTTACACCCCAGTTGGAATGTTGATCTTTTCCCATGTGATGATCATAATGATGAGGTAACCACTTTCTTGCCCAATGGTGACCTCGGTGAGCCCATTGGTGAACTACAAAGTAATGAATGGCGGATATTATCAAAACAGCGTATGCATACGGAAAAAAGAAGAATAGGGGTCCATGCAAAATCGCGAGGATTGATAACCCAATAACTTCATCATCTTTAAACCAATGCCACCATTTTTCTTTAACGTATTTTTTGTCAAGCATGTAAAACGATCTAGCTTGACGATGATGATCTCCAAAATGAAACTTAAACCATGCTTTTGATTTTGGGTTATGAAGTAAATTTTTGTGAAGGAGATATTCTAAAACATGAGAATAAATCCAAGCAAAAATTATTTGCGTTAAAATTAAAGTCATAATAATACCTCTTAATGTTTAAAAATCAGTACCCATCTTTCCCCATTCTGGATGCATGATGTGGCCTTCTTTTTCAAGATGTTGATAACCCAAGGCATGCCCAAGTTCATGCTCAATCAAAAGCTCTAATTTGAAAGACCCAGGACTAAAATACACTGTTGCAGCTCTTAATGATCCCATTCTCACTTTTCTTTTAGTGTAAGCTAACGTACTGTCGTTTGGCATAATTCCTTTTTTAAAGATAATGAATCCATCTAAGAAATCTTTCTCGCACACGCTTTGAGGTGGATCATTAACTATAAAAGAAATGTTTTCGTCACGAACAACCCAATAGTCAACAGCTCTTACAACATAAAGTTCATTAAAATCGTCTCCATAGCAATTTGCAATTATTGGGGGAGAATCCCATGACCATGGTTTAAACGAATTAGATTCATAATGTATCATCATGGCCGTACCGATAAACAGTCCAACACAAAATGAAATCGCCAGTTTAATCAACTGGGCGAGAATTCTATTCATCGCAACCCCAGGTTGCATATTCAATTTCTATTGTCTGCCCTTCGTCTGGCACGTGCCCTGACGCAAACACGATCTGATTTAAAGCAGGATCATATTCCCAATAGCTAGTTACTTGCCCATTTACCGTAACTGTGATTGTGGATTCTATCGGATCGCCTTCTTCTAACGCATAAGTTCTTCTTCCGGCCATGCTATTAGCCATATTTTGCAATTGGACTCCCCAATCAGAAGCGCAGATGGAATACCAATTGCCGCCATAATAATCAACTATATCCCAATACCCACTTCCGTATTGAGCCCCTCCATAATTGGTCATGGTACAACCATTTGGCGGATCGCCAATAACAGCGTACGGAATAAATTCTCCAGTTGGTTTTAAATTATCGAAAAAATTTGTATAAGATGTCCATGGGCTGCTATAGTCTGGTTCATCTGAAACATATATAACCACCAACGTTGCGTCTTCTCTAAAAAAATTACTACCTGGGCCGGCTGAATTTGGATTTGCTAAAGCTTTAGAAGATGTCTCCAAACCTTTTTCCATTCCTGATCCACCTACTCCTACCAATACTTCGTTGGCTATAGCTATTTCTGGATACGGGGTATTTTGATCGATAATTATCCCGATCTGTGAGTGCGTAGTTGTGATAACCGCCATCCTGTAGTCTGCACCGGTTGCAACGAACGCGTTAACAAACAAGCCGATATTTGACGATAAGTTATTTTGAAATCTGTTCATAGAACCACTATCATCGATAACCCAAAGAATATCTAAAACTGGTATCTCTTCTTGAATATGAGTTTCAACATACCACTGTTCGACATCCCCGTCGCCATGTTGCAAAGTTTCAACTGAGGTTGTTTGAGGATCGTTTCCTACAATGGTTATTTGGCTATCGTCCGAACCGACGTCAGTAGGAATGTAAGATACAAGAAAATCTAAAGATAACCCGGGATCGATTACCCACGGCGGATCAGGTAAAGAACCAAATTCCATCAATATATCTGCAGGTTGTGTAACCATCTGAGTAACTGAATCTATAGTAAGGGGCATGTTTCCATCATTGGTAATTGTCACTCTTTCTTCATTGTCGCACCCAATGCTAATATCCCCATAATCAAAATCTAACGGATTTATAGTCATTACCGGGGCGTCGCCATGTCCTTCGAGAGTAACTTTTACCAAAGGTTCATCTTCATCGCTGGATTGCATTTCAATATATGCGCCATTAGATTCATACGTTTTAGGTTCATAAGTTACTTCGAATTCTAAAAACTCTCCACCTTGTATAACATATTCTTCGTCTGTTTCTTCCAGCGAAAACCTATCGTTTCCAGAAATTAGAAAAGGCGACAAGATAGTTAAATCTTCGTCGCCTGTGTTAATCACCATAAAGTTGTCGTTACCTGATTCAAAACCAGCTTCTAGGTGTCCGAAATTAATGTGTTGCGGGTGGACTAATATTTCAGGTTGTCTTTTCTCGATTCCAGAAATCATGTAGTCGGCGCAACATAGCAAGCTTAATATAAACAAAAGCATCCATGAGTCCTCCAAAAATGTTGGCTATAAAATTAAATATAACCAAATTAAATAGAAACTACTTAATGAAGCTATTTACAACATTTTTTAGCAATTCTTGATGGTTTTCCAACTCTTTTATCTTTAGAATGTTACCTTTTATTTCTGATCTTGCTTTAAGAACGGTTACGTCAATACTTTTAATTTTTTTGTCCTGCCAATTTTTAAGATCGTGTGGATCTTTTGTCCAATGAACAAATCTCACCCATATTTCTTTTGATGGAGATGGCTGCTTGGAAATTCTGTAATTGATTTCGCTTCCGTATAGAAGCTTTGCAAATTTCTCAGCTTCTGATTTACCTCGAGAAAATACGTATCCTAAATCACATCCTTCATATTGAAACCCTAACGAAACGGACCAGATACCAACTCCAGAATTGTGTTTGATAAGTAAATATAATCTTTCTAGGTTTCTCCTAAACCTATTAGATCTAATCTTCTTGCTGCGTTTTGAAAACGTTTTATATGATGGAAGCTTTAGATTGAGGTAACTATCAATTGTTATTGAACTTGGGGATTGAGAAAAGAAATATTTCCCAATCCTCCAAATTTCTTCATCATCTACTATGCATTGAGTATAGTTTGGGTTTTTCTTAGTTAGTTGCCAAATTAATCCTTGGTTCATCTTCTCTTCTTTAAAATATCTTGCGGGATTGTAAGAACTTTTCCTTCAACTAAAACATCATTGACCACTTGGCCATCATCAGTTATATATGCGTCGCTAGTAACAACAGAGAAAATAGATTCAGGTAATTTTCCCCACTCTTCATTATTGTTCGACATACGATACGAGCCAGTTGCAAACTGCCAATAATCGTGTTTTCTAAGATATGCTAGCGAACCAGCGGCGAACCTTGGATTTTTGAAGTTATCAAATTTCTTTGAAGTCCAACCCATGAATTGGAGCCACCTTTTTTGCGTTATGCTTCTTCTTTCTCCATCTACAAATTCTCTAACTTCTTTCCAAGCAATTGCAAACCCAGGATGCGATGAAACCCACATTGTATCAAAAGACTTAGCTAACACCAAACAGACTTTAGCATCTTCAATATGGCTCGTTTCAGGCATCCAAAAATCTCCAGATAAAATATCATCGGCTTTATTTAGAAGCTCCTCTAAATATGATTTTTGCTTCTCTGTAAAACGTGACCCTTCCCAGGCTTTTGAATAGAAACTAGTTAACACAGAATGATGCCAGTTTAACTCAGCCAAACCTAACGCGCGCTTAATTCTCTCGCACGTACTTGGGTCATTACACGAAGGAAGGCCTTGGTCAATCAAAGAATCAAGCCAATCCCTTTGCTTTTTACTAACGGATTTGTCGCGCCCAAGTTTACTTTCCATTTGCTTAATAAAGCGGTAAGGCCCGAGGAACTGTAAATTGTTTTCTTCGTATTCTTTTGATAAATCTCTAGTTTGTTTCAATCTTAACGATTTTAATTTTCTTTTTGATTTCATGAAATATCCATGGATAGGGTGATTATTAGAAGATATTTTCTACCTTCAATTATATTATATCACATTTAAATGTAGTTTTTCACAAGTTTCAAATATTGTTTATTTTATCATAGAACATGTTATATTTACATAATAATTATAAAATATTATGAGAGGGTTTAATATGTCGTCGATTAACGAAAAAAAGAACAAACGAAAAATCCCGCACCCAAAACAATACGGGGCTCCGCAAGGAAGTAAAAGAGATAAACAACTTGATCAATCAATAGAAGATTTTAAAAAAGCTGATAAGTTAAGAAAGCAAGGGAAAACTGCGAAAGCTAAAGAATTGGAACAAAGAGCATATCGGAGAAGAGACAGAATGGAAAAGAAAGAAAAAAAGACAACGTCAGAATCCCTTATAAGAACATGGGTTCGAGAAATATTGCTAGAAGAATTATCGGCGAAAACTAAAAAGTCTTTAGACAAGAAAGCCGAAAAGAGGGGTTTTACAAAAGGTTCAGTTTATAAGGAGTTTGAGAAAGGTCTAGCTGCATTTGCGCGATCTGGTTCTAGAAAAGGAATGTCTGCTCATCAGTGGGCTCACGCTCGAGTTAATTCTGCAAACCCTTCAAAGAAGTGGGCAGTTGTTAAAAAGTCAAAAGCCAAGAAGAGTAAAAAGAAATGAACGAACAGGTTTTAAGATACTTTATTAGAGAAATACTTTTGGAAGACGTAAGAAAACGTGGGAACAAGTATTGCGCGTACGTTGATGACAAAGTTACGAAAAAAGATAAAGAAAACAACCCGAAAAAATACAAAGGGAAAAAAGTTGGTTCGTACGAAAGAACTAAATCAGGAAAAATAAAAATGAAAGCCCGGGCTTGTTACGCGTCAAAGAAAAAAGCTAATAACGCTATGGCTGCCGCGATGATGGGTTAAGATGAAAAATAAAGAAAAAAAACAAACTGACGAGATAAACGATGATGAAAGTTCTTTGGACGAAAAAGGACCAGATTGTTGGGTTGGATATAGACCGGGCGCGCAAACTGGAGTCAAAACAAAAATTTCTCCGAAGACTGGTAAAAGGGTAAACAACTGTGAAAAAATCAGGGAAGACCAATCGATTGTTATAACAAAATCTAACCTTAGGAAATTGATTCGTGAATCTTTATCTGTCGAATTGATGTCAGAAGGTTTACAGTATCACGTTGAATCAAAAGTTGGGATTGAAAAAAATATTTTTAGGCCGGGGTCAGAATCTTTTTTTGGATTATTTAACGAAGCAAGAGTTATGTGGAAATTAGGTTTGTATGAAGTTAACAAATTTGAAAAAGAATTGTTAGAATCCGATATAGGAAAATGGGGAATGTACGAAGGAAAAAATGTTCCTTTAGATTTTCCTATGTTATACTCAGAACTTAACGAAGCAGAGTATAAGGGAAAAAAAGTTGAACTTAATGAACCTAAAAGAGGTGGAGGAGACGGGAAAGCATACGTATACGTAAACTCTGGGAATAAAACTAAAGATGGAAAAATCAAAGCTAAAAAAGTAAAATTTGGATCATCCATGCCAGATGCAATGGGAGATTCAGATAAGCATAAGAAAAGAAGAAAGAATTTCGGGACAAGACACAATTGCTCTGACAAAAAAGACAAGACCAAAGCTGGGTATTGGTCGTGCAGGCTAACAAAATTCTTTGGAAGAAACATTCCAGGTTGGTGGTAATTATGAAACCTTATGAAGACAAAATTATCAATGAGTCATTAAGAATGAGGGGTTTCAAAAAAAGCACAAATCCTCATGATTTAGTTTGGCATAAGGACGAACACAACAGGACAATAACTGTTTACGAATGCAAAGGATGGATGTTGCAATTTGATAACGCGCTTCCAATAGAATTAAAAGAAGGAAAGCAATATAGTATACCTAAAAACAAATGGCATCGTCTCGTAAAAGGGGACAGCAATCTATTAATATTGATCAAGGAAGACATTAAAAGCAAATATAGATCAAGGTTTTTCGGAGGCGGTAGCTCAGATCCTGACGACTACTCGCAACAATACGGTTATGATGATTACTACGATTACGATTATGCAGAAGAAGAAGATTATGGATACGATGATTATTATGATGACGATATTGATGAAAGCAAAATTTACGAAGACGTAAACATTGGAAGAACTTCAAACAACCCCCTATACATTTTTGATTTCGACGATACTTTGGCTCTTACCGATAGCCATGTTAGAGTAATAAGAGCAGATGGAAAAGTTGATAGATTGGACAGCAGGGAGTTTGCAGCTTATAGACCGACACAAGGAGACGAATTGGATTTTTCCGAATTCACTAGAGCGTCTGGGACTTTGATAAGGAACACGGTCTCAGAAATGGAAAGCGCAATTGAACAGCATGGTATAGGAAACGTTTTCATCGTAACTGCTAGAGCCGTGGGCGGACCTGTTTCCGAATTTCTGGAAAGCATGGGAGTAATAACTCCGCCAGTTGTGGCAACAGCCGGGTCCGAAGGTAAAGCAGATTGGCTAAGGGAAAAATTATTGACCGGTGGTTACGATGAAGTACACGTATACGAAGATTGCCAATCTAACATTCAAATGTTATCAAATATTGTTGATCAGTTTAATCAATCGTCCGAAGCGTTAGGACGACCAAAAATAGAATATTTTTCAACCTGTATCGTTTCGGAAGCAGTAAGAGTGAGGATAAAGCAAATCTTATTCGAATCAATTCCTAAAGATCAAAGATTATATATTGACAATTCTGATATACACGGAAAAGGAATTTTTGTAAACTATGATACCCCCATAGGAACAAAGTTAGGACTGGCGCAAGAAAAAACAGGGGATGGATATAAAATAACTGAACTAGGAAAATTTCATAATCACAGTTATAACCCATCTTGCATAAACAAAGAAACTGGAAACAAGCGTTATTTAGTAACAAACAAAAACATGAAAGCTGGCGATGAAGTAACTGTTGATTACACGTTTCAATCAGATCTTGAACAACCTAAAGAAGGTTGGGTGTAGGGTAACTAATTAGCTCAATAAAATTTCCCCACGGATCTCTTTTGTACACGTATTTGCTTCCATCTCTATGCATCCTAAATAGATCTTCCGGGTAATCGTTCGGGTCTACTTCTATCGCAACATGAGGAGGATGTTCCTGCTTTATAGTTAGTGCTATCTTTACATTTTTAGTTTGTATCATTGCCCAAGTTTCATCATGATACAATACATCTCCACCTGTTTTGTTAACATACCATTCTACAGCTTCGTTGATATCTCCCACGTTTATTGCTATATGATCTATTTTTTTCACAATGTCTCCTAACACATACCTTTTTGTTTTAAAATTTCGTATAATTTTTTGATGTTAATGCCTGCTATCCACGGGTTTTCAGCAAATAAGTCAACGTCCATATGTCCGTTGACCAATTCATCTAAATCCATCATGCATGTTAATCTCAACTCAGGTTCAAGAAAATATATCTTATCAGCTAATTTTCTAAGATTTTTCTCAGGGCTTAGCTTAAAATTGATTAGCCTTCTCCTATCTTTCCTGACTTTAAATCTACATCCCATTAATACTACATAGTTAGCAACTTATACTCAATATATTTCTTGGCAGAACCAATTCGATCTTCAGACGTGGTTATCTTATCGTTTACCCATCCTGGGAGATCATCGTCGTCGTGAAGCATGTCATATAATTCAACCGACATTCTGGCAATGTGAAATAATTTTGATTTAGACATTCTTCCTTCATAATTACCGTAGTCTAAATCTCGAGGTTCTTCATCTTTTCCTAAACACCCGCATGCCTCAATTATCAATTTGAGGTCCTCTCTACTTATACTTTCTAATTTCCTGTTCTCGTTTATATTCAGGTTGTTATACAAGTTTCTCTGCTTTTGAAGATGCGCCCAACTTTCTACTTCATCAACCAATGAAAAGGGAATGTGTTCAAGAATATCGCTTAGCTCTAAATTTAAAACATAAATTGCTTCTTCGTAGCTTAATGGAGTTTTTCCTAAACATCTATTTAGAACAATATCGGTTTCCATGAAATTACCTCACTTTTTAATTAATTATCAACATATAAACAAACTATGCTTCATATTTCGGAAAACATTCCAAAATAGTTTCCATTTCTAAAGATACTTCTTCGTAAATCTTTTTAACCTCAGGTAAATTTTTGTAGGCATCATCAGCTTTATCATAAAGATCAAAAAACTTACATAAATCTGATAACATATACGCCATCTGGAGTTGTAGGACGCGATTATAGTGATTAGCCTGAATCGCCTCTAACGGTGTAAGATTAGATCCGCTGATAAAATCAAACATTTCCTTTCCTCTTTCTTCTCCCTGTTGGGTTGTTCTTTTCCCAATTTAGGCGTTTAGATAATCTATGCTGAGCTTTTCTTTTTTTCAATATCTTTTTTCTAATTATACTTCTTTTCAATCTAGAAATTCTACCAACATACAAAATTCCATCCAAATGGTCAAATTCATGTTGAAGTATTCCAGATATTGGCCAAGAAAGTTTTATACTATTTTTATTGTATTCTTCATCATAGTATTCTATTTCACAGTCAGAAAATCTTTCAACAATTTCTCCATCCCAAGACACAGAAAGGCATGCTTCTTTCCATTTAACTTTTTCTCCGCTTAATTTTAACACAGGGTTAATGAATACATTAAAATCATCATCTTTCCCAAACGGATTAATATCGTATCCAGATAAATTTAAAATAAAAACCCTTTTTAAATATCCTACCTGGGGGGCAGCTATCCCAAGACCGTTCCTTACGTTCAGGGTATCTTTAAGATCTTTGATAATTTTTTTACATCTTATCTTATCATCAGGATCTTCCAAATTAACAGGATCAGATACTTTTCGCAAGTTTGGGTTTGGCCATTGTAATATTTTTTTATTCATGATTTATCCTTATTGAATACCAACACAGTAGTAAAGCTATAAAATTAAAAACAGCCCACAAATAGAAACCAAACGCTAAGTTGACTCCTACGCAAGCTGCATTAATTACGCAACACACTTTCATTGTTGCGTTTAAAAATTTTTGCATATTGAATCGTGATGGATAATAATTTTTTTCCCTCGCGCGAGAGCAATATACGAATTTCCCTCTAAAGAGTCCGGAAAAGATTCCATTATTATTGCAGGAACCTTATTGGGAATACTGATCACCCAATCTTTTGAAGTAGGTGATTTTTTAGTTACTGGGTTTTTTAAGGGTGAAACATATTCACCACCTCGTAACATTATGAGGGATCCTTCTTTATACTTCTTCATCTAAAATCTTTTCTACGAGTTGATCTTTCTTAAGGCCAGAATAATCTATACCTTTTTCAACTAAAATGTCTTTAAGAGCGGACACTTTCATTTTCTTAAGTTCACTTGATCTAAGTTTTCGACTTTCAACAATTGTTAGTGGATTAAAAGGATCTTCGTCTTCTTCATCATCTTGGGCATCTTCTTCCACTTCAGGAAGTTTCTCTTTGGGAGCTGAACGCCACAAAGGAGTATCAGAGATGTTGGTTTCTACACTTTCATCAATTTTAACCATGTGATTGCTTTTAGGCGGCAAGGGTTGATCAGGTTTGTCAAAAACAGAAACTTCAAAGTCTACGTCTAATCCCATTTTATTTACCCAAGCTTCAAAATCCTCTACGTCTTTCCACTTGCCACTTTTGACCAACTCTGTAAATTTCAATTTCCTTCTTCTTAAATATAAACTAAGCTTCATAATTATCCTCCGTTTCACTATAGTATTTTTTAATTAAATCCCATTCAAGTAAAATCATTTTTTTTATTACTTCAATCTTATCATCAGAAATTTGATTGTACAGTCGATTTTCAACAGGCTTCCAAATTTGTTCAAATTCTGATATGTGATTTGGGATTGTTATGGATGCCAATTCAAAAGAAACCAACTCGGATATTTTTTCAAACTCTTCCTCATCCCAACCGCAAAGTTCCAAAAGCTCTGTTGAATAAGATAACGACTTTAGGCCTGAAAATATTTTTTTAAATGGGTAGTGAGTCATAATCTGATATTATCTCAAACAGTGCTTCTTGAAACCTCGGGTCGCGAATAATTTCTTCTGTATCTCGCTCGGATCCAATTGATTTTTTTATTGGCTCAGCAATTTTCTTCATTGCATTTAGAAAAACATTTCTTGCAGTTGCATGGTTCATTTTATCGCCACCGCTAGTCATTACCTCTGCCATTTCTCTGTAGCCTCGCCCTAAGCCAGTAACTGTGGCGTATCCATTTTTTGATTTGAAACCTTTTGGCATACTCATTATTCACCTCTTTGTAAAAATTTAATTTGTTGTTCTGTTATTGGATAATTTTCGTGATCATTAGCATCTTCTGAAATGCCAAACCTTAACCTAAGTATTTTCATTTCCCTGTTAGATAATGATTTAATGCTTTTTCTAATTAATATCCCAATAGCTTCTTTATTTAAAAGATCTTCAGCAGACTGTTGGTGTTCGTCTGGAATTGTTTCTCCAAAAGTTCTGCCTTCTCCTCCGATTTGAGCATCTAGGGAAATTGGTATTCTTGATGAATTGTATACATTAGACAAATATTTTTCATCTACTCCTAATACTTCTGCTAGCTCGCTTATTGAAGGGGTGGTACCAAATTCTTCTTCATATTCTTTTTTAATTTGGTTTGCCTTCCATACAAGACCTTTTGCGTGAGCTGGGATGTTTACTGCAGAAGAGTTTTTGATAATATGTCTTCTTACTGCCTGCTGTATCCACCAATGAGCATATGTTGAAAACCTAAATCCTTTTCGCCAATCATATCTATCTACAGCTTTAATTAAACCAATGTTTCCTTCTTGAATTAAATCATCGGAGTCAAAACCTTTGTTAAAATATTTTTTAACAATGGAAAAAGATAGTCTAAGATTATGTGATATCATTTTATCCCTAGCGTGTCGATCACCTTGTTCAATTTTTTTCGCTAAAGAAACTTCTTGTTCATGAGTTAAAAGTTTGTGAGATAGTGGGTTAGCGTTCATTCTTTCTCCTGTTGTGAAATGATTTTTTTCTTTGAAGTCTTATGTTAACTTCATTCTGTACATAGCAATATTCAATTTCCAATAATTTCAATTTATCTTTTGCTACCTTTTTCCTTGATGCGTATTTTATTTGGCTTCTTAAAGATTCAACCACATTACGTAATTCAAAATCTGCAAGATGACCCAAGTAATCACGACCGTATTTTCTCATAGTGCCAGACATTTTCATTAACCTCCATTATGACCCTACTATATTATTATATACCATTTTATGCAACATTTTCACGAACTTCTAAACTTTTACAAAGAATAATAATAATTATTATTTTTCAAAAAATAACCTCCTATTTTAACATATTTAGGAAAAATACAACTAAACTGTAAACAACGGGGTGTCATGACTACTTGGCTCGGAATCGTCAATTGACATTGCACAACCGATTGATATTAAATTGCATGCAACGCTTATGGCATTTTCAACACTTGATCTAACTACTTTATGGGGATCTAAAATCCCTCTCTCAAACATATTTACGTATTCTTTTTCTCTCGAGTCCCACCCTAATAAATCATCGCCTGAAACAAGAACCTTTTCCAAAATAACATCTGGCGAATCTCCAGTGTTCTTCACTATTTGTTGAAAGGGAACTTTGCATGATAAAATTACATTATTGATTCCTGCTTTTACACCAATTGGCGTCGACGGATCCTCCATCAACTTCTTTAATTCTGGAATACACCTCAGTAAAGCAATACCGCCTCCTGGCAACACACCTTCTGCAATTGCTGCCTTGGTCGCGTGTAGGGCATCATCTACACGATCTTTTCTTTCTTGCAACTCCAGTTCTGTTGATCCTCCTACCCTAAGAACAGCGACCTGCGACGAAAGCCTGTTGACTCTTCGAATTATTAGATTTTTTTCATCTCCTTCCAAAAACTCATCGTTTAAAGATTTCTTTAAATTTGAAATAAGATCTTCCAATTTTTTATTTTGGGTTTCAGGTGATATCATGATAGTTTTATCAGAATGACATATAACTTTTTTAACGTTCCCAAGTTTTACGCCTGAAGGAATTCCTTTGTCAGAAATCGAAGTCACATGTTCGGCATCAAAAAGAACAGCGAGGTCTGACATTGCAGCGTGTCTTGAATTTCCAAATTCAGGAGATCTTATTATGCATGCTTTTAAAATACCTTTAGACACATTCATAACCACTCCTTTCAGAGCTTCGCCATCAATGTCATCACAAATTACAAGAAGAGGTTTGTTTTTCTTGTGGACATCTTCAAGAACAGGTAAAATCTGATTCATTGATTTTATTTTATCGTTGCATAACAAAACAGCTGCATCCTCAAATACGCAGGTTCCTTTCACGGTGTTTATAAAATAAGGAGAAATATATCCTCTTCTTACCTGCGTTCCTTCTACAATGTCCAAAGAAGATCGGAAACCTTTTGCTTCTTCTACGGTTACCACTCCAGAAGGACCGACTTTTTCTAAAGCATCTGCAATCATTACAGCGATGTCCTCTTCACCATTGGCTGAAATTTTTGCAACGTTTACAATTTCCTCCCTATTTTCAACTCTTTTAGAAATTTTTGTTAAATAATCCACTATAACATTCAAAGAATCTTCCATCCCACGCTTGATTTCAGAGAAGTTATAACCGGTTGTCATTAACCGAACTCCTCCTTTGCACAAAGATTGAGCAAGAACTGTTGATGTCGTAGTTCCATCTCCGGCAGACTCAGCACTTTGAGAAGCGGCTTCTTTTACAATTTGTACCCCAATGTTTTTAAACCTATCTTTAAGATTAACTGCTTTGGCTACAGTTACTCCATCTTTGGTTAAAGTTGGAGGGCGTCCATGATTTTCAATTACAACATTTTTTCCACTAGGACCCATAGTAACTTTTACAGAATTGGCCAAGATGTCAACACCAGCCATAATTTTAGATAAGGCATCTTCTTCAAAATTTATTACTTTATTTGTCATCCTTTTAAAATCCTTTTCCCTTCGTTAATTATACTAGATTTTTCACCTAAAACTCTCCTCTCTCGATTAATTACATTTTCGGCAACCAATAGGTCTCCTACTTGTAAAACTATTTCGTTTGAGTTGATTATCCCTTCGGTTCTTAGCTTCGTGAGTATATCACGAGGCAATGATTTTTCTGTCATTAAAATTCTCCAAACTAATAAAAGTGTCTTTGTACTTTTTCCAAGTTTTTGGTTTGCTAACCATTGAGTGAAAACCAAATTCTAAAAAAGTTTTTTCTATTTCATCCCAATTGCTAGTTGAGCTTGAAAAATTAATTTTATTCATATCCTGAATGTCAGTAAAATTAATAAGCTTTAAATTTTCATGAAACTTTTTTATTCTATTTCCTTCACTTAAAAATTTATCTAATTTTTCAGGATCTGTCACTAGCAGCTCTGCTCTTTTGTCGCCTATCCCCGGGAAACCTTCAATGTCATCTGCTCCATCACCCCTTAAAGCTTTCCATGTAACATAATCGTAATTAGGATAAGAAGTGTACGATTTTTTAATAGGATTATATAATTTTACTTTTGGGTTATTAATCATTTGAATGAAATCAGAATCCGTAGACACAATGACGCAATCATCATCTACATGATCTTTCCATATTAAATTACCTATAACATCGTCACATTCCTGATCAGGATGTCTGGCAACTGTAATAGGGAACAAAGATGTCATCATTTCAATAATTTTTCTTTTTTCTTTACGAAAAGAGTCGTCCTCAATCCTGGTTCTACTTACTTTATAATTTTTAGATATTTCATGTCTCCATTGAGGATATCCTTCTAATACAAAATATGTAATATCTGGATTGAACTTTTCTATCAATGGTCTTAAAGACCGAAAAAATTGATAAACAAAACCCCAATCCTTTCCTTTCGAAAACCTTTTTGAAGAATGATAAGAACGGTAAAGAAGATTGTAACCATCTAATAATACTACTTTCATTTTTTTCCTGAAGTTTAACTTTTAATTCGCCCAACGACTCCATCGCCGAAGTCTACCATTTGTACATTTTCACTTTCTGTTTCTAAATTGAGATGATCCAAATTTTCGAAATGATCTTTTACCATTTTCTCGCAAACCTCAATCATTTCATCTATTCTAGATTTTGCTTTTTGGTACATAAACTCAGCCGCGCTCTCAGGACTTGAAAAAACATCGGACCTAATTGATGACAAGCTACAGACTTTGCTTTCGTTTCCTGGCAATTCTATCATGTATTGATTTTCTATACCAGACGAAGTCTTTCTCATAATATGCTCGCAAATCTTGACAGGAATAACGCTTGGTTTATCTTTCATTACGAGATAAAGAATTTGATCTATTTCATACTCAACTTTCAACTTTAACCTCTTTCGGCTTTTTGCTTTTCTTTATTTAATTGCTCAGTTAAAACAAGAATTGAATTTCCACCTTTTGTTACTTGTACGTATTCCGACAATTGAACATTGGCCAATTCTTGTTTAAGCCGTGTTTCATTTCTAAACCCTCCGTACTGGGAATACAAATTAATTAAGTGTTCTATTACTGTATGATGAAGTTTCATTTTTTTCTCCTATTTAAATTTAAATGTCCATCGTGATTTTTTGCTTAAAGAATTTTGATATGCAGATGTAAGGTTTTCAATATTTTTCAAACTTTCATCCTGCCAATCTCGATATATTTTAACAAGGTCGACTCTTTCCTTAATGGCGTTTCTACCTTTTGCTATTAAGTCGTTAATGTATTTCTTTTTTGCGTCTTCTAAGGTTTTCTTCTTCCCAAAGGAAGTAATATTAATTGCTTCCCCTCGAAGAACAGTGCATTTCTCCATTCCTTTCCACTTCTTCATGGATACTTTTCCACGGGCGCCTGGAGACAACGAGCGAAAATCCTCAGTGGTCAACTTTTCAAAGTAAAGAACACAAAATTCATTAAAATCTTTACTCGCAATTATATAAATGTAATCTAACTCGCCTTTCTTTTTCAAAGTTTCATAATCAGTTTGAAAATTTATAGAACCATTAGAGTGCTTGGAAGTTAGCTTACATTCAATCTCTAAATCTAAATCTGACAAATATATATCTGGCTCTCCAGGGCGGCCATCAGATTTAACCGAGTATCCATCTTTTCTTATGGCTTCTGCGAGGAATTTTTCCATAGGATCTGAAAGGAGTATATTCCTTCTTCCTATGTTATCCAGGAGGGTTAGGCCATTATCGTCGTACAAAGATTTCAAATCCGAATGGAAACTCTGCATTTTTGATATGGCGTATTCTACATGTTCTTTTTTTATAATAGGCATAAATCCTCCTAATTTTGACTACTATTTTATTATAATCAAATTTTAGAATATTTACACGATTTTTTTAAATAATGTTATTCTTTTTTGCTATTATGTTAGTTACTTTTTCAATCACTTGATCTTTTACGTCTTCAGATCTTTGCGCGCTGGATTCTTCCAAAGGTTGCAATCCCAAAGATAGTCTTACTTGATTATATACATGAGGAGGGAGTCTTTTCCTTAAGGTAATCATATCAGCGTATTGATGTAAATCAAGTTCTGTAACTGCAAGCTCTTCTCCGTTGGGTCCAGGTTCAAATTCTCCAGTGTCCTTAGATTCAAAAACAAAGAGAGTGTTAGGCATCTTCTCTCCTATAGGAACTTGGATAAATGGTATTCTACTAGTAATACCATCTTCAGCTTCTTCATACATAATTTCAGGAATCCATTGACCTTTCATTTTTTACTCCGTGTTTTGTTTATTTTAACCGCTACAAAACAAAAATATAATTAAAAATTAAAAGCTTCATCAAATTCTCTTTTCTTATCGTCTACATACTTTACCCAATCGGAACCAACGCCACTGTTTTGAATAAGCGATCTATCGTTTTTTGGAACCATTTCTTCGTATATATCGGCAAACTCATCTTTCATGTCTTTCGTGGATTGCATAAGTTCCTTAATAAGATCTTCTTTTGATCCCATCCAAAAAATTCTTGTCATAGAATCTTCTATTCTTGAAATAGCATCATTATCTTTTTCATTGAGCCCTTGAAGCAATTCATCGGCTTCTTCTTTATCCATTTTACCACTTTCCACAGATTCATCCAAGAAATCTTTAATCTTTTCTTCATCCGAAAGAATAGAGTTGATTTGTTTTTCTGACTCGTTTTTTATTTCATCGACGTTTACTTCCTTTAATTCAAATTCATCCACTAATTTCTGCAGGGATTCTGTTGAATCAACATCTCCTAGTTGTTTAACAAATTTTCCAATCGGTAAAGCTTCATTTAACCAACTCTCTAAAAATTCTTTTCTTTCTCCTAACCACTCTTCCCTCCATTTTTCAATTGCGTCGAACCAACCGATTTCGGTAAAATACTGTTTCACTCCTTGGATTAGTTCTTGCCGAGACATGTCGGCAGCATCGCCTTTTTCCTTTTGCTCTTGCTCAATCATTAAATTAGAAGTAAATAATTTAGATTCTTTAAAAGCTTGCCCTAAGAATAGCTTTCCAAGTTCAGTTGCAACATTAGCGCCGAGAGTTGCTTTAAACGCGCCTTTGAATATCTTGTCCTCCAAGTAATCCATTTCAGCGAAATAATTTTGAGGAGGAGCGTCTAAAAAACGATTAATGAGGGGCATTTCATCAAACCCAGTGTCGATAAAAAATTGCTTTGTGCTTTGCCACGTGACATTTTGAGTTGCAGCATCCGCAAGGTAGAGGCCTGGGGAGAAAGCAAATTTTGCAAAAGATAGTCCTGGCCCAGCGCCTGCCATTGCTCGATCAACATGTTGCTTTACTTCCCCAGCAAGTCTCTCATCTTTTTCTCGCCAAGCTCTAGCAATTTCCAATTGTCGATTTGCTCTCAAGGTTATCAGCGAAAGGAAAATCCTGTTGGCTGAATTTAAAACCCTCTTCATACTTACCCATGCAACTTTAAAAACATCTTTGAATGGTTCAATGAACGCTTCGCGAAAAGTATCTAAATCCTCATTTAAAAGATACAAATTAATTTGTTTTTGATTAAGGTTAGACTCTTTAAGGAGGATTGACCTAATTTGTTTTCTTATGTATTCATGATTGTTCATGTATTTCGTCTCCCCGGAGTGGTAAAGATTCCCCGTATCTATCTTTCCATGTTTTAATTATTGACATTTCATATTGGTTGATCTTTGGAACTTTTGTAATTCTATCCCTCCTACTAAAACCTTCTCTTAATTTAGGGGGTAAGCTTCGTATCAATATTTTTTTAACGTCTATCCAATTATACTCTGTATCCTTAAGACATAAAAATATTAAATCAAGTTCTTCTAATAATCTTTTGTTTTTCATGTAATTCTCGCCGTTTATGGTATATAATTATAACGATAGAAAGGAGTTTAATTATGAGAATTGGTTTAGTGCCCATATCTGCGAAACCTTACCACAGTGGACATGATGCTTTAGTAAATATGGCATCAAGAAATAACGACGCTGTATTTATTTATGTATCGCTGTCAGATAGAATTAGGAAAGGTGAATACCCTATTAAAGGGTGGCAAATGGAAAAGGTTTGGATGGAAGAGCTTTTAAAAATAATGCCTGATAACGTTGAGGTAATATTTGGAGGTTCTCCTGTTAGAAACATATACGAATATATTGACGACGCAAACCAAGAATCTTCAGAAGATATAATTACAATTTATTCTGACGTTAGAGATACTCGAAACAATTACTCTATGTCAGCAAGAATTCGATATATGGGAGAAATGTATCAAAATAACCAAATAAGATTTGCAGCAGAAGAAAACCCTGAAGGATTAGAAAGAGGGATCGGAACTCCGGACATAAGTGGAACTGAAATGAGAACTTACCTTGAAAGGAAAAACAAAACCGCGTTTGTTGAAAATTTACCTGGCGGCATTAACAAAGAAAACGTCTGGAATATTTTATCTCAAGAAAGCAAAAAAGAAGAGGAAGTAAATCTTCCTCCTCTTCCACCATCTTCTTTTTAAGATTGGTTAAATTAAAAAAATTTCTCAATCATTCATTAATACCTGGCTTCCCCTATAATTCTATTCATTGTAGAGAAGGAGCCAGTTATTTTATATATGTTTCCTTCGTAGTTGAAAACTACACCTTCTATGGTTTGAATACCGCAGCTAGCTTCTCGATACCTCTTTAGGTATCCTGACATATTTTTCCATGATCCTGTAATACTTTCTCCTACTAACCTTATGGAATGATCCATTTGTAGCCCTAACCTTTTTTCCTCTGCATGCCGGTATGAAATCTTGGAAGATGATATTCCTTCTAACATCTTTGACCCAAACTTTTCACCAATTACAGTTAACGGAAGCAAGAGCTTGAGAATAGTTGATACTCTCCTTTGGGAACTTATCCAACTGTTTGTAGTTTCTCTGACTTTTGAGTACTTTTTATTGAAATCTCTAAGATCATTTCTTTTTCCGTATCCTAAAAGAATATCTGCAAATTTGTTAAGATCGGCTTGATCTGATATTAAACACTTTTCAGACGCAATCTTAATGGCTTGAAACCTAACGTAATTCTCGATAGTATGTTCCCAAGTCGAAAGTGAACTATCATGAGGTATAACTCGTTCTACTTCTTTACGAAGTTCTTCTCTCATGTTTACTATATCTGTGTATACCATAGGTGGAGTTTTTACTTCTACCTGTCCATATATAGCATCTGGGGAATTCTTTTCAATTTCGTTGGAGAAACGCGAAAAATGAAATCCGTTTAGATACCTGTCGTTTTCCCATTTATTGTTAAAAACCCAAACGTTATGCATTGCAATGGCTTGACAATCATATTTAAGAGTCTGATGGAAGTTTGGATCTAAATAATCCAAGTTAACATATATCTTTTCCTCAGGCACATCTGGCAGGTTTCTAGTAACGTGATTGTTCCAAGAAAGACTTATATGTTTTTTGTTTCTGCAAATAAAAGATATTGCAGCATAAAATTGCTTTTCTGCAGGGTGACCGCTAAAAAATCCCCTAAATTGTTTTTCGGTCATTCCCCCAATCTTTAGGTGAGATTTATTTCTAGAAAATCTTATTGTGTCACTAGAGCTATCATACCTAAAAAACAAATTAACTCCATCGAACTTCTCAATAAAAGACCTCTTTCCTAAACCACATTCCTGGTATATGTCAAACATTTTACCAAAAGTTAAACTTAAATTTTCATGTATAAAAGACATTCTTTTTGCGTTACCACCCATATAAAAAACTCCGTATTTTGATTGTTTACTATATAATTATACCACATTTTATAGAGATATTACACGAAAAACAAAACAAGCGTGGCATTATTTTGCACGCTTGTTTTCAAGTATTTGTAAAGACTGATCTTTTTAAGTAAAAAGATTCTCCTTTATGATTTTAATATTCCGGCCATTTGTCGCCATCTTTCCAAAATCAAATCATCAGATTGATTTTTAGATTCTGTTTTTGTTCTATTCCCAAGAGCATTTCCTATTGCAGTCAAAATTTTCAATGTATCTGTCATTCCAAACTTTTTCATATCAATTTTTGCAGTAGTACCAATATTAGCACCTGGGTTGTTTAACATGGTTGCGGCCCATCGATGGTGCCCATCCAATATTTCGTTATCAGTAGAGGCATATGCTTTTAAGTCTCCACCTTCAACGCCTGCCACAGCCATGCCTAATGCTTTAGGGAGTAATATATTTGTTTGAGTTGGAATTCCAGCCGAAGCAGGAAAGCTTCCTCCTTTTTCAATAGTTAAAGAATCATCGGTAGCAGAGCCATCTTCTTCTTCGGTTCCACCTTTTAAAAATTCAATAGATTTCGGATCTTCTAATCCAACAAATGAATTTTTCGCAGGGATACTTTCTATTTCTGTTAGTATTACTTTAAATTTTCTAAATGTTCTTGATTCATTTTTATAAGGTTCTTCTAAATCAACCGTATATTCTCCGCCAGGAGATAATGCATCAACAACTTGATCAACTGTTCCAGATGCGTCAGCCGGACCCGGGAGGAATGGCATATCAGCTTTTGGGAGACCTTGACCAGGAATCTTTTTTCCAACTTCTTGCGCCCTAGATATGAAAGTCTCTACTCCCATATTTTCTAGAAAATCAGCAACAGCATTTGGATCTGGTTTTACAACCTTCTCTTCCTCTCCCTCGCCGGTGGTAAATTCCATTGCTCTAAATATCGGTTGACTTCCATCTCTTGTTAAAATCTGAGCTACTACTTCGTTAGCTACTTCAGGATTTACCATTTCTTTAAAATTAAGTTGATTGTCAAACGCAGTTCCTTTAGGTTCCTCAGCGACGGATGATTGTTCTAAAAGGCGATACTTAAGTTGATAACGCCTTTTAGATGCTTCGTTCAATTTTTTCTCTTCTTCTGCAACTGTTTCTAAAATTAGCTTGTTGAGAGATCGTATTGAAATTTCCATTTTTTACACTCCAAATATTTTATAATATATATGCTACTAACGATTTTGTTTTACCAATTTTAATTCTCGAGACTTATTCGCAGATTCTCCAACAACTATTGGGGCAGAGTCAGAATTATCAACTTTTGATAACTTTTTTGTTTTTTCTTCAGCTTTCTTTATCTTTAAGTTGTAAGGTTCGGAAAATGGTGTATCTGCAGAATCCGCAGATTCATCAGTGGCAAAAATATCAGCCAAACCATTTACAAAAGCCTGTAACGCCAATTGCTCATCTTGTGATAATGATTTAAAATAGGTAACAAATTTACTTTTTATTTCTGCGTCTTTAGAGGATTTACCAGATCTAATTAAATTAATCTGCTTCAATACTTCTTTTGCGGACGCGGCAGAGATATCCTTTTTTGGTTTCTCTTTTTCTTTCTCGGGCTTTGAAGACTGATCATCTTCTTCATCAGTAATTGTTTCTGAATCGCTTGATTTGTCTTTCTTTTCAGCTGGGGCTTTAAATGATTTTAAAGAATGAACCATTTTGGCTTGTGCTGACTTTTCATCGTTACTTGGCTCATCCAAAATATGTCCTAAAGATTCTTTAAGAGATTCTTTAATTAAAGTATCAAAAATTCTGCTCATCTCATTCCTCAAAAAAATTGTAAATTTTAATTCTAAACGTTGGGTTTCCACTATCTAAATTTAAAGACATTTCATAATCATTATAACAATTAATTATCTTATCGTTTCCAAAACCACAAATTTTAACAACATTTATTTTATCAATCGCAGCAAGTTTAAACAGATGAGAAATATCTTTTGCGTAACAAAAAATCTCTACATAGTTTTCTTTTTGATTGGACGAATATTGAAAAACAATAAAATCATCCTTAATGTCATCAATTAAAACATGTGCAACTGGAGGTGTTGTTGGCGCGGGAGACGGGTTAAGATCTCCGACAATGTCTTTAATGCTGTCGCTTACGATCACATGTTCAGGATTTGACAATGTTCTAGAATATTCGTCTTGTTTTTTATACATATGACGGTACCAGAACATGATTTTTATATATGCTCATCACATCATCCGAATAAGAAACATCAAGCTCAGTTATGTTATCCAAATCTTTTGTATAAACTTCTACAATTACTTGGTTCTCATCGCATATAATTTTTCCATGGTGGTTCTTAATTTTCTGGTACTCTAGCAAATCATCCATAAATTGAACTAACGCAGCATAATCTTCAAACAAAAACCTACAATGTAAACGTGTTGGGTCTTGAACAACAATCCATTCGTTAGTAACATGCTCTTTAACTTCACTAATAATTTTACATGACGATACATTCTTTGATTCTTCCAAAGATTGCAGTCCATCAAAATACTCTTTTAGCAAGTTAGAAATTTTCATTAATATTACCTACGACTACTCTCGGGATCAAGAGCTGCTTCTAAAGCTTTATCTAAAATTTCTTCTTTTCTTGAGAAAGGAAGGCTGGTATAATAAGAAGATGCAACATTAACAAGATCAGCAACCAAAGAAGGATCTTTCTTTATTTTTCTTTGCAAAGGTTCAACAAACGCAAGACTGTGGAATATTCTCCAAGAGTCATTTGCAGCCATGGGTTCTTTACTTGATCGGAAATAATCAGCTTCTTGTGGATCCAAAAGTTCAAACATTTCCATTAAATTAATATATGATTCAATCGAAAAGCTTCTTAAAGCTTTAAAGGCTTCTTTGTTTTCCCACATTATTTTAAACTTTGCCATTGCCCTGTCCTGAAGTCCTTTTGCGCCGGATTCTCTGCTGAATCCCATTTCATCAGCTACATCTTTAAGGCTTGTAGCGTAATATGAACTTTGCGCTGCTTGTTCAGGGGCGGGAAAACCAGTGTCAGAATAACCTAACCTATCCAATTCATCCCCAAGAAAAGGATCATAGTGTTCATCGCCCATTTCTCCTTTAAGAATTTCTAAATCATCTTGAGTAAATCCTTCTTCATCCCAATGAGATCCTTCTAACAATTTTTTTCTGATTAGTTTTCTCAAAAGATTCTCACTAACCACAATAGGTGCGTCCATACCGATTGCACCGGTTACATTAGGAACTTTAGAGTCCCTCTTTTTGTCTTTGTATTTATTAACCATTTGTTTAAACTCCAAATAAAAATTTTCTATTTCATATTCTGGCACGTCTTTTACGTGATGTGCTACGCTATTAGATAATTCAGGTGAATTTGCTGGAACAAAAGATTCATCTGAAATCGGAGGAACTTCTTTGTGAAGTTGGTTTGCTGCCAGTTGGTCTGGTGAAACCGGAATTTTAATATCTAAATCCATAATTGTGTTACTCTGCAGCTTTAGAAAGAGCCCATGCTGATACTACCGTAATGCCAATACCAGAAATCACTCCTCCTATAAACGATAAATCTGATTTAAGTTTATTCCTTGAAAGTTCTTTTTCAAGCTCTAGAATATATTTATCATTTATTTCTTGAGTTTTTTGAGTTAATGTTTGACAAGACTGATTTTTTGAATCTAAAATAGAAATTTCTAAATCAGATTTAGCTTTTTGCGAGCCTAAAGCATTATCAGTTTCTATTTTACATTCTTCTTTTGAAATTTGCTCTTTTGCAAGAATTTTAGAAATTGCTGTAGGTGAAAGAAGAGTCCCAGTGAAAGGAGCTTCTTCCCCTTTGTTTAAAGTCACAGCATCATCTGCATGCGCAACAGGGCACCCTAATACGCTAGACATTGCAAAAGAAAAAATACATACTTTAAAAAATTTGATCATAAGTTAAACCTTTCCTTTAATTTTTTTGTCAAAACTTCCTGATCTCCATCAGCTTCTAAAATAATTTCTTTTATTATTTTCTTTTCTCTAGATGTTAAGGACTTCTTGCTTTTTTCATATTCACGTTGGACTTTCTCTGTAGCTTTTTTATATTCTTCTATAGCTTTTACTTTTCTTTCTTGTTCTTCTAAAAGAACTTTCTTTTCTTCTTCAATTAATTTGTTTTTCCTTTCAATCCCTTTGTTTAAAATTTCAATTGATCCCCTCTTCCTTAAGAGGATCATAATTACAACAGGGACTAAAACTCCAACAAAAAATTTCCAATGAGCTTTTATAAAAACCCAAGAAAGTTTAGACCAATCTTTAATTTTTTTAAAAACAAGAATCATTATGATTTCCCATGCCTCCAAACTTGAGTAGCGTCTATCACTGATTGTCCTCCAATATAACATATGGCGATCAGACCCCACGTTTCAGGATCCAAACTAGACCAAACCAAAAGTCCAGTAGCTGTTAAAAATACAGTTAGTTTTCTACTTATTAACTTACCTAATAGTTTATCCACCAAGCTAGCTTTTACCGGTAAAGATTCCTTTACGTCTTGAACTGCTTCCGAAATTTCTTCTGGTATATTTTCTTTGATTGACATTGCATGTTACCTCCCTTAATTTAACACATCATCATCTTTATGTTTATTGAAATAGGGCAACGAAAAAGAATCTTGTGATTCAGGCGCTGATTCTAAAAATAATAATTGAATTTCTTTTTCCAATATGCTAAAGTGCCAAATAACATCTTCTACCCTTTTTTCCGAATTATTGACTTTGGCAATTAAATTTTTATTTTCTTTTTCTAAATTTTTAACCTTTGTTTCTAAATTTAAAATCTTTTCTAAATTGATAGCTGACTCATCATTTCCCTTCTTCCTTTTTATCAAAAGGATTAAAGGATTCAATAGCATCATAAACGCTCTCTGCATCTGACTTTGCAAATTTAGATAACGTTTTAGACTTTTTTGTATTAATGATTTCATTTATTATTTTTTCCATGAGTTGATCGTCTTCGATGATCTTAATAGCTACTGCTTCAAATGTTTCTTGAAAAGTTAAACCTTTTTTAATTAATTTTATTTTAAGTTCCCTGTGAGTTGATTTAAGGAGGGATACATGAATTCCTTTCCTATAATTATCTTGCGACATTCTTTAACTTCCTCCGCCTTCGCCTCCAGCACCTGCAGCCATCGGAGCAACTATTTGATCTTCTTTAGGGTTGTCTTCCAAATTTATTTTATGAACATCTGTCATGTATTGTTCAAATTCATCAAGAAGCGCTTCATCTCCATATCTCTTGGTTAAATATTCTTTGGCTTGGCCAAAGAGCAAAGCTTCCATATCTAAAAGTGTAGAATAATTTTTTATTAATCGAGCAACTTCGCCAGCGAAATATGGCATATTAAAATGATCGCTCTCATTTTGTTCCAAAATGACTTTTAAAGATTCAGGAAGTATTTCTTCATCTGGGTCTTCCAGGTATTCATTTTTTGCAATATCAGACTTCATGGCGCCAGCGGCAAAGTCATCAAACACAGAGGTTAGCTCTTGAGATATTCCAGAACCAAATTTAACATAATCCGATGGAGATAACTCTCTCTCAACTTCTACTTCTTCGTCATCTTTTTCGTCATCTTTAGGATCTACTTCTTCACCTTCGGGGTTTTCCCCTTCTCCACCTTCTTCTTTATCTTCTTCACCTTTGTCATCAGGAGTATCAAAAATGTTTTCCTCTTGTTCGCGAATAAGGATTTTATCTTTATTTGCACTAAACAAATTTACGAAATATTCTTTTAATTCTTCTCTCTTCATTTCATTACCTTTGAGATTTTTTCAGTTTTAGTAAACCTGCTTTCAATTACATTCCAGTCTAATTCTTTCATCATCGCATAAACATATTTTTTCGTATCGTTTAAATAATCTTTAAAATAAGAGTGTTCCCAACAATCGACAACAATTACTGGGTACGACCCAAAAGGTATGTTAGAAGAGTGCCCATCGCAAATTACATTCATATATCGATCTAAAAAAGAATTATAAACAGTTACAGCCCAACCAGATCTTGAACTTAGTGCTGTAGCAATAAAATCTTTTTGCCACCCATCAAAATCTCCAAAATCCCTGGATAATTTCATGTAAGCTAACGAATCAACGGTTACTTTTGAATTAATGTCTGATATATTTTCGAAAAACATTGCATGAAGAAAAGACGCGTTTAGATTATATGCTTCATCAATTTTAAGCCCTCTAAATTTGGAATTATAATTTCCAGTGACATCGTTTGGATCTACAGAGTCTAACTGAGCTGAAATGTAATTTAAAGCAGAAGCATGCTCTTCCATAATTTTTTGATGAGTTCTTTTTGCTTTCTCTGAAAGTAACTCCGTTGGCAATCGATATTCTTGCGTTTGGACGACAAATGATTCTTTCAAAGGCTTTTTGATTTCTAAATCGCCTTTTAATAAATTCATTAATTGTTTTTCATTTATAGTTTTCATTACTTTACCTCGTAATCTTTTTCAAATTCTTTTTTATCAATTATGAATACATCGTCTGGATCTGGGGCTAACATGCTTTCAATGTCTTCTGGGTTTTCAATTGATTTAGAAAGTTGATCATCAGAATCAATAAAACCGTTCATGGCCCTTGGTGCATCTTTAATTTTTAATTTTTTTGGAGGGTCAAACCTTGGTTCATCAGGCTTTAACAAAGAAATTTGTATTTCTTCTCCACTTCCTATCACTTTGTGAACAGTGTATTCGTAACCAGATTTTTTATGAGTTACCTTAAGCCCGGGCTTTACAACTAGGTTACCTCTCTTGTCAAAAATATTTGCTTCAACCAAAATATTAAAAACACGTCTCTCATAAATTTTCTGATGTAACTTATCAATTTTGCTTTTCATCTTAAACCTCATAATAGTCCAGCTAATGTCTTCCATCTTTCAATTAATAAATTATCCGAATCAACATTAGATTCTTTGTGATCCTGAATATTTTTTATCATTTTACCCAATTGATTTCCGGTAATGTTGCCGGAAAAACCAGTTGCGACAGCGTCGTAAAAAGATGCAATAGCATCAGGTTTCAATGATGACGCTGCTTGAGCTGTGGATACAAATTCTTTTCTTCCCCCGGCGGCGTCTATGGTTGCCGACATTGCTTTCTTCTTTGCGGAAGAAGCAACATGACCAAGAGGGTCTTCTCCACCATCGCTTTCCAAATCTGACCTTGGAACTCCAGTAAACATATCAATACCATAAATTGAATTAATAATTGAAAGAAGTTCTTTAAATCCTTCAATCGGAAAATCTGGAGCTTGTTTTTTAAATTGCTTTGCCCAGCGCTGGTACATGTTTTCCATAGTGGTATATTTTACATTTTCCGATAGTAGGAAACCTACTGGTAAATATGAATCTGCAATTCTTGTATCCCACTCAGCTCTGTCGCCTTTCCACACATCTTTTAGCGCCTGGTTTGAAATTTCCTTGTATCTCCCAGCACTTAAAAACTGGTTTAAAAAACTTTTTATTGCATCTGCAGGAAATTGCTTTGCTGGCCATCGTTTCTTAATTGCTCCATATAGCGTTGTGCCAGTCATAGGAAGATCTTTCTTTGCTTCAGCACCGGCAACTTTCTTTTCGCCTGTAGATGTTCCAGTGTCGAAAAATTTCCTTATGTTAACCTTGTCTCTTGCAGACTTTAACGATTGATACCAAACGGTTGTTTCCGCAAACAATGGTATAGGCTGATTTTTAAATTCATCTTTGTTTGCAGATTCAAGATTATTTAAAATAGAAGAAAATGATTCGGCGCCATCGAGATCTAAACCATTTAACGCCGATGCTAGCGTTCCTTCTCCTTGAGAACCATTTAAGCTTCCTAAAAACTCGTCAACTTTAGATTTGTATGCATCGTTTATCCAAAATTCTTTTAATGCATTTGGAGAGATGGACTTCCTGTTAGCGTTCATCCACTTCTCAAGCTCTTGGTTTACCTGAATTGGGATTGATAAACCTCCCGGGATCGTTTTGTCAAAACCTCTAAACAAAGTGAACTGAAAACCTGAATCTATCATAAAGTCAACATTATCAACAATGTTTGGATAAGCTTCCTCAAAATTTGATTGCAATTGATCTAAAGAATTATCTATCTCTTTAGGCGTAACTCCTACGCTGGGATCACCTAATTCAATCTGGCTGTCAGGCCGTTCTTCTGAAACCCACGGATATATAATGTTGCTCATCCCAACTGGCGAGAGCTTACTTAGTTTTTCGCGAGTAAACTTATCGGAAGAATCAACAACGGAATCAAACGCTGTAGTAATTAACGCATTTAATTCTCCAGGTGAAACATTTCTTTCAAAAAGAAAGCTTAAATTTCCAAGACTTAAAGATTTATCTATTGATTCGCCTAAAAGAATTTTCCTACCTTCTGGACTTCCGAACATAATAGATATAACTTTTGCTATTATAATATCCCCATCCCTACCAAGATCGTTCTGCGCGTCTTGGGCTAGTTTAGTTATTGAAGCCTCAAGATCAGATGCACTAGCAAAGCCTAAATTGTTTACAATGTCATCTTGGACAGGGGACAAAATCGTTGTGACAGTTTCAGCTGGTCTAAAAAATTCATCAAGTTCTGCTTGCGTGATTTCTTCAACTTGATTGAAGAATTCGTTAATCTTAGAATAAACAACTTCATAGCCGCCAGTGAAAATATCCGAGAATGATTTTATTAATCCTTCAAGACTATCAAATGAACTCTGAGATAATTCATTTCCTTCAAAGAACGTAAGTTCACCTTCTTTAGCTATATCGTAATTGGTGGAGATTTGATCCAGCTTTGATTTAGACGCTTCAAACTTTTCCTCCAACTTAGTAAGATTGTCGTTTGCTATATCAGGATTAGCGATATTAATCGGAGGGATATTTTCATCAGAAATATCTAAAGATTTAAATGTTTTAAGTTTCTCAGATCTTTTATCCATTTCGATTGGAGGGGACTTTAAAAATTTAGAAAACTCTTCTAAAAATTGCTTTGCTCCCTCACCTTCAGACGATTGAACAGATTTAATGAATTGTGCAGGGGATCCAAAATCAAAATTTGTTAATTTTTTATTATCACCAAACAAGAATACAGACTTATTGGCTGAAATGATTGAAATTAATTCTGAGTTGGAAACCCAGGCTTTTTCAAATTCTTCAACATTTAATTCACTTCCGGGTGTAGCGCCCTCTTCTTCATCTGCACTTACCTCATCTGGAACTGGTAAATCTAAATCAGTAAGGAGGGTTCGAACAATTCCTTTAGACTTTTTTAAATCATACCCTACAGATGAGGCCCATTCGCCAACTGCAGTCATTAAAGCCTTAGACTTTTCGGGATTTTCAAATAAAAATTTAACTATTTCATTAGGCATTACATCAATCTCCTAATGTCTTCGGTTGAAAGGAGGCCTGCGCGAGGGTCCGCCAATTTTAAAAACAAACCAACAGAGTTGTCGGCGGATCCACCGATTCCTAATTTCTGAACTAAATACTTTTCAATAAAATCAACCATTTCGGGTTCTGTTAGGTTTATACCCTGCTGTTGCAAAGCATCCTCCGATTGTTGACTTGCAAGTTTTTCTGGCGATGAAACATCTTGAGCTGATGTCTTTTCTACTATATCTTCCAACCGAGATGCAATGTTTTTCCCTTGCTTCATGAGTTTGTTTAAATTTGATGTCATAATAACATCGTGAAGATATACTGGTTGTTTAGCAATGTCTACAGCTTGACTGTAAGCGGTTTGAAAATCTGAAACATACTCGTCTTCTTGAAGATCATCTATAGAATTTTTAATTCGTTCTTGATAACTTGATAAATCTGCTTTAGATGCTAGAGCGTCCATTAAGTCTTCAAATTTACCTGCATCAGGACCTGCATCGTTTAATTCTTTTTCCTTCTTATTCAATTCAGAACCAGTTTCATCTTTTTTAATTTTTTCAATTTCCTCATCAGATAAAGCTAATCCTTTCCAAGAAAAGTTATCCCACAAATCGCCAGTTTTAAAGTCGTCAGGAACTTCCTTTAAATCTATTGGAAAATCTTCTATAGAGTCCCCAATGTCATTTAACAATGAAGCAAAAGTAAGTATCACAATTTCTATCTCTGTCTTATCGCCCCATGCATAAAATATGCTTTGTGCTTCTTTAGATCCTTGTTTTGCAAGATCAATAGCTAGGTCTACGTTTCTGTCGAACGCATCAGCAGAGTCAGAGATCCTATCTAAAAATAATCCGCCCTCAGCGTCTAAAGCCTTAACTGCATTGTCAACATATTTGACCAAAGAAGCAACATCTCTTTTCGTCTGGCTTAATTCATCTATTAGGGGTTGCATTGAAGCTGCTGTAGACAATTTGTCTTCAACCGATTGTTCATTTAAGAAAAACGAAAGATTCATTCTCTTTAAAGACTCACCGCCATCATCATTTTTTTTTCTTAATGCTTTTCGCAAATTTTCTCTAATATTTTCACGCATAACAACCCAACATAAATTAGCTAATATTAATTATCATGTTTTGTAATAAAATACTGTCTAACTTTCACACCAGAAGATTTAAGTAAATCTATACCGCTTTTATCACGATATTCATCTAAATAAACCACTTCTTTGATTCCTCCATTGATTATTGCTTTGGCACATTGTCGACATGGAGAAAGAGTTATATATAGAATTTTATCTTTTGGGTTATTATAATCAAGTTTTATTAGCGCGTTTATTTCTGCATGTATAAAACCTGAATGACCTGGGTCCATGGACTCGCGACAATTTGATCCTCCTTTTTGGTCTCCATTGTATCCAACAGAAAGAACTTGACAGTTATCTTTAGTGACTATACAACAACCTACTTTAAAAGAAGGATCTGAACTTCTTCTGGAAATATTTTTCGAAAAATTAATCCAAACTTCATCCCATGAAGGTCTCATTCTTCACCTTTGGTTGTTATCTCTTCTACTACTTCTTTTATCTTGGCAATAGCTTCCTCTTTAATTTCCAGACTGTTAGATTCAACTTTTTCTACCAAATCCTTTATAGCTTCTTTTGCTTCCTGTAATTCTTTCCCAGGAACTGGAACTTCTTCGTCAAATATTTTATCTGGGTGTGATTCAAACGGAAGTCTAAATCCTGCTGCTTTTTTATGACCTCCACCGCCAAAACTTTTTGCAATTTCAGATACATCAACCGCATCATGGAAAGCGCGGAGAGAGCAATTATAATTCTTTTGATCATGATCATAGTACCAAATCATTGCGAAATCGCAATCTGGCGCTAGCTTGGCTCCGATCTCTGACATCCAATGGGAAGAGTTTACAACTAAAACATCCATTTTGTGGTGCTTTCTTTTTACAGCTTTATCACAAACTTTTTTAATAACGGTTTTAGAGTAAGCAAGAATATATGAACCTCTTTTCACGGCGTCGTCGAAAACAGAGTCATCTTCAAACTTTTCATATTCTCCAAACTTCCACGGAACCATATCAAAAGCAGCACTGAATTCTTTGGAATAAGGAAGCTCCCATTTCCACAAATCTCTATCCTCAATATATTGAATAAATTTTGGAGGTTCTTTTCCAGGGTGAAACCATTCCCATGCTAACATTGCTCCAGATTTATTCATATCAAAATAAGTATTAGAGATGTCATGTAATTCAACCATGGCAGATTTATGATGATCAATAACCAACAATTGTTTTGCTTCTTTAATAAGTTCTTTTGTTGTTTTATTATCAAATGAAAAATCTAATATTACAACATTTTTATCTTTTACTTTTGGGGGTTTTTCCCCATGATGACACGCATAATACTCAGCTCGATTTCCAAGTAGTTTCCACGCTGAATACGCAGCACCAAATCCATCGTTACAATTTTTGTGGTATATCACAATATCGACAGAAGAAGGTTCTAAAGGCATAATGTCTCTCCAATATTATTTTTCTATATGAACGCATTGTGAGTTTGACCTGCTTGATATTTCAACCACAACAGAATCTTCCAAAGCTTTAAGCCTATATGGGCAGGAACTTTGTACTTGTAAAACATCTCCTTCTCGAAGTATTTCTTTTTTTATTGGATAGTTAAACGGATCTTTTAAAGATTGTTCTTGACCATAAGTAACCATCAATTTACCTTTCACTACCATAAACGATTCATCTTTAATAAGGAAATACTTAAAAGAAGTGGATCCTCCTTTCTCAATATATAGGACTTTACCGGTAAAACCTCCCGGGTGGTTCCACACCTTTTCAACTCCCCAAGGTTTCTCGTGAGAAGTTGCCGATGATTTCCAACTACTTTTTGGCATTAAGACCCCACCAGCCCATAGTTAGTTCAAGTCCTTTTTCGATACCAACCTTTGGCTCCCAGTCTAAAACCGCCTTAGCGCGGGAGACTTGAGCAAGAGTATGAAGAACATCACCTTTTCTCGCTGGAGCGGAGATAACGTTATCGTATCCTAAGCTTTTAAATTTATCTAAAGTCCAGTTATTTGTCACTGATTTTCCAGTACCAATATTAAATATTCTGCAAGTACCTGAATAATTCATGGCAGATACGTTAGCTGCGGCAACATCATCTACAAATACCATGTCACGAGATTGATACCCATCACCATCTGATCTTAATTGTTGATTGTTTTTCGCGCAGTGGCACCAAGCAGAGATAGCAGTCGAATACGGGCTATCTCCAGGCTGACCCGGCCCATAGACATTGAAGTAACGTAAAGCAACCCAATCCAATTCGTACAAATTGGAAAAAAGTTCCAAATACTGTTCAACACAGTATTTACTTAAACCATAAGGATTAGTAGGAACCTTGTTACATTCTTCGTCCGATGGTAACGAATTAACATTACCATAGACGGCGCTAGTACTAGAAAAAACAAATTTGGTTTTTCCATTAACACATGCTAACGCAACAGCGATAGACTTATTCAAATTTTCGTCTGTTGAATCTAACGGGTTCTCGATGCTCCAACCTACCCTTGGCTTTGCAGCCAAATGAAACACGCAATCGTACATACCACTGGAAATTCTCTTCAGTATTCCAAACTTTGCGACGTCGCAATGAAATATTGTAAAATCTTTATCTTTATCTTTATCTTCAAAATTTTTGTCCCAATGATCTACCGCTGCCCTTGGAACGTTTCTAATTTTAAAATTTGAAAAATTATCCAAACCGCCATTAGAAAAATCGTCAACTATATCAACCTTGTACCCTAATCTTTTAAGTTTTATTGCAACGTGTGTGCCAATAAAGCCACACCCTCCAGTTACTAAAACCTTCATATTACCTCTTCAATTTTTTGTTTAAAATTTGACTGTCTCATAAAATCATATTCAGTTAATTTTAACTCGCCATTGATGAATTTTACAACTTCTTTTGTCCAATCTGACGCTGTTTTTACAGGAACATTTTGAGCAATATGATTGAATTCTTTAGGGTGGTTTAAAGTCATATCGTGAGGCATGCCCATTAGGTGCATGCATTCTCTTAAATCCAGAAGCCTTTCTTCATCTGGGTGGACACCATGACACATCATTCTTCCAGTTACGGCATTTGTATCTTCCAAAACCAAAAGAGGAGATGGGTCCCACCATCCTTTTCCCATTTTTGCTTTTCTGTAGCAGTGAAACACGTGATGGCCTTGTCTATTGATTGGAGATTCAAATGACTCCCAATTTACTCCCTCGGCCCATTCTTTCATTTCCTCCCATTTATCCATTTTGTGGATGTATCCAAAAAATGTTCTACACTTGTTCTCTCGAGCATGACGAACAAATTCAGAGTGAGTCATTCCTGATTTTTCCAACCACCACTTATAAGGCTTATAATTTGCAATAGCAACGGCTTTTGAACCAGGAGGATTCCATCCTTTCATTGAAGAATCTTTCGGTATTTCATCCAGATAGTCAAGTAAATTTTTACCGCTTTCCCTATAATAATTTAATTCTGGTACTTTTGAATTTTTCCAAAAGAAATAAAATGTTCTTTGTCTTCGGTGAGGAACTCCATGAAAAATAGTGCTAGTCTTTATCATCGACATTGAGTATCCGCTATTCTTAGCAATCTCACGCAATTTTTCAACAACTGGTCTTCCCATGGCGGTATATAAGCCGGGAGCGTTCTCACCCCAAAAAACCTTAGGCTTTAAATCTCCAAGAACATATCCGGCCGTTTCGAGCATCCATTGGTTAGATTTATAATCAGCGCCAGCTTTGGTATTCATCATGCTTAATCCTGCGCAAGGACAAACAGTTGTAATAAAATCCAACCCTTTATATTGCTCAGTAACTGTTGCTTTCTCTTCTTCGGACATACTGTCTAATTTATAATATGGAACGTCCTCTAAATAATTTACTATATGAGAATCATTGGGTTCAAAAGCAGAATATGAAAAAATGGCTTCTGGGTTTTTTCCAACAACTTTTTTATTTCCTAAAGTCATGCCACCAATAAGTGGGATGATACTAGCGTATTTCATTAAAACCTCCTATAAGCTTTAATAGATTTTATCTTGTTTTTCGAATTATTAAATTCAATTACATCAACAACTTCAAATGACGCAAGGAGAACTCCTCCTTCTTCGTCTTTCCCTTCGGTATCAATAATAAGTTCAGCTACAACTTTGTTATTGTTGCACATTAAGGACGTTACATTCGCGTGGATAGAATCAACGCTGTTGAAAATATTTTGATTAGCTTTAAGAACATTTTCAATTCCTAACTCGTTAAGTTCCCAATCGCAAAGAGAAACATCGTCTGTAAAAATATTTCTCAATCCTTCTAAATTTTGATTGTTCCAACAATTAAAATAATCATACGCAATGGACTCTGGGATTTTTTGAATGTTCATGTGAGCCTCCTAAACTTTGGTCTGTTTAAAACTTCGGATATTTTTAATTTTCCATAATGAAACAAAAACTCGTTAAAAGGATAATGATGAAGGGGAGCCATGTTCACCCATACGATTCCAGTCAAAAGATCAACTTTGTCTAAGTCATATCCCATATTTTCAATCTTCTTTCGGAAAACTTCTTCGCATTTTACCAAATTATCTTTTCTTAGAATATCAACAGTGACATTGTTTCCGGAAGTTTTAATAGTAAACAAATCGCGGTTAATGATTTCATGATTAACAGTTAGGTTATGATTCATTTTTGCTAAATCATAGTAAACGTCTCCTGCGTTTACCAACCCTCCAAAATCCTGCCTCCAATCTAATAAAGTAAAACTATTTTCATTATTGTTAATGATTATATTATCTAAAATAAAATCACCATGAAATTGAGATGGGTTTGTCTCGCAAAGGTAATCCCACGGTATTTTTTCTAAAAGATAGTTTATATTTGGAACTTTGGTACCATTTACAACCTGATGTTCATCATTAGATCCCCAAGATCGATCTTTTAAAAATTTCTCAACCCTAGATTGCGTTTTATGACGGTAAAAATCTTCTGTAGCTTTTGCAAAAACTTGCGGGGAACAATCAACTGCATTCCAAAGTTTATTATTCGCCCAATCAATTAAGTCAGACATAGTATGAGGTGTAATAAAATTGCTAGCAAGTTTACCTTTTGCAAAGTAGTATGAGTAGAAATTATCTGTCGATTCCCCAAGTTCCGGAACAAGCTCTCCTAATGATTGTGCTCTTTTCCATCGGTTTGTTGCTATTTTAGAATTGCTGAAAAACTTAATGACTTTGTCTCCTACAACAGAGATCGACTCTTCCAGTTTTTCTAAAACGTGGAAAGATGATGGCCATCTTTCTCTTGCTTCCCTTAGAGCTTCTACGTTTCCAATGTCGTACCAACTGTCAAAAGTATTAACATCAAACTTATGACCTTTATTTTTTAAACTTTTAATAGACCTGAAGTCGTTTAAACTTCGATTGTTTGGATCATCATTATAAAGACTTTCTAGTTCTTTCCAGTAAGATGCATAATCATTAATACCAATCAATCCAATATAAATATGAGAAGATTCAATCCAGCCTTTTTGATACATTTTATGAAGAGATCCATCTACTCCGAGAGTAAAAGAATCATATTGAGACGAGCCAGAACCTTTTTTGCCTCCTATCCAATTTCTATTTGGTTGAGGTATGCCCTCTGTAACGATTGTATCACATGCATTATATATAAATGGGCATTGCAATTCGTCTTTAGCGCAAAGCTGAGACCATGCCAAAGAAGAACCTTCACCATTATAATTTTCAACTTCAACAAAAGTAAATTGCCTGTTTGGATAAGCCATTTCCAAAAACTGCTTTACGTGAGATCCATAGTATCCTAATGTGACTACAAACTCAACATCCTCAGGATACCGCTCAACTATATGCGCCAACGTAGGTTTGTTTCCTATAGTCACCAAAGATTTATTAGTGTACTTTGTAATATCGCCTAATCTTGAACCTATTCCGCTAGTTGTTAAAAGAACTTTATATTGCATTGACTTTCACCTCTTCTGAACGATGTGGATATAACTTACTGTTTACTTCTTTTTCAAATCTTCTTGTGGTTTGAACCAAGTTACCTTCTTGGGGTCTAAAGATGGTTGAAGTTCCACAAACAAGACTATATGCTCCGGATCCAATAAGAAGATGAGAATTTTCTTTCTTAACAGATCCATCTATTTGGATTTGTATGTCCCCCCTTCCTTTAAGTTCTAACCACCTTCTTAAAGACGAAATTTTAGAAACTATTGGTTTCCAAATACCTTGGCCTAAAACTCCCGGGTTTATTCCCATTAACATTATTCTTTTTAAAGAAGGATTATGAATAACCCAATCCAAAGTTTCAAAGCCGGTGGCAGTGTTGAGGATTATCCCTGCTTTCATGCCAGAGTTTGCAATTTTTCCAATAGTTCTGTTAATGTTTTGATTTCCCTCAACATGAACAGACATTAAGTCAAGTCCTGATTCGGCAAATACGTCGATGTATGGTTCTGGGTCTGTTACCATCATATGCGCATCAATAAATCCGGATGTACATTTCCTAACTGCTTTTACTTGTTCTGGGTACATTCCAAACCTCGGAACAAACATTCCGTCCATTACATCAATGTGAAATGCTTGAACACCGGCTTCTATTAAATCGTATGTATCTTTTTCTAAGTTTCCTTGATTGGCGCAAATCATTGATGCGCATATTTCCCAATTCATTGTATTACTCCAAATTTGAATGGCGATCCCACATAGATTCGTGAGTTTCTCCAGTTTCATCCATGATCATTAGAACAACCGAGTCAAGCAAAAGAGCCAATGATTGCTCATTAAGAGTTGACATTGGTTGGTGGCTATCACGAGAAAATGAATCTTTGTTTGAATTATTTCTCATTCTTAAAATTGCTGTCGCTAATCTTCCAATCCTACTTTCTGGATTGTTTGTAATTAGAGCTATGTTAGCTCCGTTCTCATAAGCCCTTTTTGATATATCATAAACAGTTTGCGTATTACCAGACCCAGATGCCACTACTAGTAAATCTCCTGCTCCAATATGGGGAACCGTAGAGTCTCCGAGCATCCAAGCTCGGTATCCCATGTGACCTAGCCTCATTGCAAACCCTTTAGCTGCATAACCCATTCTTCCAGCTCCTGCAACAACTATGTTGCTGGTAGAATGATCGTTTTTAAATAGACTAACAAAATTTTCTACTTCTTCTTCATTTACAGCGGATAAGACATTTGTAATCTCTTCTAACACTGTTGAATATTTTTGGTAATAACTCATTATATTTCCTCCAAGTTTTCCATTCCTTCATTTCTTACTAAGTTATAAGCAAGAGCAGTTTTAAACTTCTTATTAGGTTTTAAATCATTAATAAGAATTCTAGGTCCTCCACCGACGCCCATAATCAATTGATCGTAAAATATTCCAATCCCTGACAATTGTTTTTCCGTTTTTTCTCGCCAATTTTCTCGCCTTCCTGTGATTAGAATTATATTATAACCTTTTCTATCCCATTGTTCAAATTTTTCAAGAACTCCAGGTAAAATTTCTGGATCTCTCATTAGTTGTTGATAAGCATTACCATGATGTGATATTAAAGTACCATCAATGTCGCAAATTATAGTTTTAGGCCGACTATCCATTATTTTCTCCTTTTCTCTTGTTCTTCAAATGACGATATTTTTGTAAAAGTTTTCGGTAACATTGAATTAGAATGCTCCCATTTTCTTCCTAACGACTCGTATACATGAGACATCATGATATTATTAATATGACTTCCGTCATAATAGCTGTCTTTTAGCATACTAGACAAAATGTTTCTCAATTTTTTATAATCCTCTGGATTGTTTTCCAAGTGCTCGATCTTTTGCTTCATTTCGCAGCCAGAGCCAACATTTAAAAATTCATATATAGACACTGGTTCGTTGTTATATCTGATAGAATAGTAAGGCTCAGTAATATCGTTGGAAAAACCTAAAAGATTACTTGGGTCATAACTTTCATGAAAGAATGGGATAATCCCAAAATTAATCATCTCCCACGGTTTACAAGTTACAAATCCAGGCATAATCGAAACAACTAAGGTATATTTTGTCGCGAGAACATCGTTCATCATATCTCCCATTCTAGTTGCTTCAAACTTATCGTGAAATTCAGAAGGAACATACTTATCTAAATTCCATTTTCCATAAACCATGCCTTCGTCAAATTGGTCAATTATATATTCTTTTACAAAAGGCCACCTACTTTTATCAGAATGTAAACCGTGGCCATTCATATACAAAGATATTAGCTTATCTTTTTTCAAATTAGAAGTATCTCTTTTTGCCTCTCCGACTAAAAATATTTTTTCTGTCTCTCCGTATTTCACGCCAATGTCAGTATATATTACAGGCTTTTGTCTTTCGTAAGATTCAATATGTTTTCTTTTGTAAGTTCCATTGATTTGCGACAAAACAACCTTCTCTCTGTTGAAAAGGTCGCGACCGCTTATTACAATATGACGAGGATCTTCTGAAACTAAAACCAATGGAATATCGGTCTCATTGAGAAGATGAATCATAGGGCCACAATAGAACGCCATTTGAATTAGCGTTGATGCAATATCTGTAGATTTCATTAATTCAATCTTGTTGGTAATATTAACTTGCGCAGTCTGCCCATTAAACAATAAACAAGAATCCAATTTTATATTGCGATCGTTTAACCAATTGAGAGGAATAGAATGATACTCAAAAGGAATATCTTTTGCAAGCCTAATTCCTTTTGGTTTTACAGATCCTTCCCAACAATCAAAAACATTTTCATTAGGAAATATTTCTTTTTTCCTTTCAGGAGGTAACTTTCCAAAATCTGATTTTCCGACAATGTAAAAATTAACATCTGGGTTTAAAGCCGCCAATGTAGTAAACAAGATTGATGGTGCTGCATCTCCTCCTACTAAACCCCACTTTTTGTGGTTAAATGCAATTGATTTTCCTAACTTTCCAATACCAATATTCATTTTTTCTCCTTTAAATTAAGTAGCCGGTAAAAGTTAAAACTTGTGGATTGTTGCGTTTTTTTTGCATAACATCACACTGTGCCTGTAGAACCAAAACCACCAGACCCTCTTAAGGTTTGTTGATTATACAAAACGTCTTCAGAAACTTCGTAAATATCGCCATGGTCAACTTCTATCAACAAAAATTGTAATATTTTATCTCCTGGGCTGATTGTCGCAGGGTATGCGCTTGTGTTGATAAGATGAAGATGTACTTCACCTTGATAATCGGAATCAACCACACATGCCCCAACCATTAATCCCTTATTTAAAGAAACCCCTGATTTGTTAAACGCAATCAGAGCATAACCGATAGGAACATTTACTTTAATCCCAGATGGTATAAAGAACCTATCCCCGGGAGGGATTGTGCAAAGTTTTTCAGGATAATCGTTTGGAATGTAAAAGTCAATCCCTGCAGAACCATCTGTCCCTCTTGTAGGTAACTTAACGTCCCTAATTCTTGCCACTTTCATTATTATCTCCTTTTAAATTGGTTAAAAATTTTTGTATCCTATAATAAAACAGTATACATGTCAGCAATCCAATACCAGAAAAAATGTATCCAAATATCGCCAACGAATCTAAAGCAGTCGTTAAAAACAATGTTTGTCCTTTATGAAGAAGAAGGAGGAACTAATCTAACTTCTCCTTCTGTTTTTTTACCTTCATTGCTGTTTTCATTAATGTAATTTTGCCAAGCACCAATATACGCAACAGCGTCCAAAAGATTATCTTCTTTAAAATTATACGACTGACGACTAAACTTAAGAGCAATCATTGCAATAAAGATATCATTTGCATCCCAAGATTTGCCAGACATGCCTTCTGCAATTTGTGCAGCTCTTTCAAAGCCATCTCCTATAGGACCATACTGTCTTTCTTTTTCTTCTGAACGATTGTTGATGATTTCATTAGCTTTTTTCAGGATGTTCATAAAATAACCTCTCTATAGTATTATAAGTAAATTCTTCAATTTGTTCAACGCTAATATCATCTGTAGGCAAATAATAATTAAATTCTTCAACAGCTTTGTATGTAATTTCATGACGTAACCAGACTGGTTTGTTTTTTGGCCAACCTTTCTTATCGACAATTTTATCAAAATAATTTTTTGATATTTTTTCCATCATCGAAAAATGTCTTTCATAAACATGAAAAGATCCTGCGGAATGATAGTAATGACCCATTTTCAATTCAGGATAACAAAGAACTAATTCATTCCACATCATTTGCTGGGTTAAACAAAATGTATACACGTCGTTGCAAAAGCCAAAGACAGCATCATTAGATCTCATGTTGGCTGACATATGCAATTTGTTTTCGCGAATAAAGAAATGCAAGTATTGAGTACATGGATAGTCTTTTGAATTTGCGTGTTTATGGTAAGGTTGATTAATCGCGATTGTGGCCCTTCTTGAATCTTTATCGCTTTTTAATTCATGAATCACCCAATCCCATTGAGAAGCCCAATAGCCCCATTCGGTTTTAGGTTTATTGTACAAATAAGATCCATAGTTTGATTCAACTTGACTCTGCCTATCTTTAATATCATTCCAAATGCTAGCCATTTTCCCAATGTTATTTACACTTGGGCTTCTTGACAAATACCACAACCACTCAGTCACTGCGTACTTATGGTTAAATTTTCGAGCTGGTACCGAAATATGAAGGTCGTAGGGATCTTTGATAATCATGTTATGAAAAAGCAATTCCTTCTGTTTACTCCCTCTTGAATTTACCTCAGCTCCTTCTTCATTTAAAAGTTTCATTGAACAAGCAAATGCTTGATTTAAGCTGTCATAAACGACAGGACCATTATTCATATAACCTCCAGAGATATATAATATTACTGCTTTCAGGGAAAATTTACAACTAAACCTTAATAATTTTTAGTCTATTCCATTTTGTTGCTTTACCGAAATCATTCTCCTCGACACCGATAATAATTGGCGTGTATTTTTCAATTTCCGTTTTGCCATTCCATCCCCAACAAAATAACCTCTCTCTCTTTCCTGTTGTTGAAATAACTTCTAACATTAGATAAGGACGCTTATTCCTTGTTAGTTTCGGCATTGCGTTTGTTACCATACACCAATAAAGATTACTTCCATCAAAATCAGAAAGAGGGCGAATATTTTTTTCATTTAACTTTTGTAATATTTCATCTGTCAATATTGACTCTGGGTTCATTGTTCCTAATAGGGACGACTCGAACTCTAACAATTCTTTAGGGGTCCATTCAGGATAGTCGGATAACTCAAGTAAAATCTCTTTCATATTATCTTGACCTTGAAACTTATTCTTTTTCAATGACTTTCGTAAATTGGAAAAATTGTTTATAATAATTTCGTGAGCCTGAGAGTAAGAGGAAAACGTTGAATCGTTCCCAACAAAATCCATAGACTTCATTGCTCTAATCTTAATAAGATTTTCAAGGACCCTCTTGTTAAACTTAGAATGTTTCCAAGTACCATCTTCATTCCAAAGCAAATCATAAGTATTAGTGTAAGGGCGTTTTTCTAAAATCTCGTCAACAGCAGCTTCACCAATACCTTTGCAAGAATAGAACGATGGCATAAACTTTTTCCCTTCAATAATTGCCCAACTCTTTTCTGCTTTGTTAATATCAATAGGGATAATGTTATACCCTAAAGATTTTACTTCCCCAACTGACTTATCTCTTTTCTTAGGGTTAGAACATGTAGCTTCCAGATAGGCGCAGAGCCACTCTTCTTCATAGTATGTCATTAACCATGCACAAAAGAAGGAATCCATTGAATACGCGATTGCGTGGCTTTTGTTAAATCCATATGAAGCAAACTTAAGAATATCGTCATAAAGAGCAGAAGCTGTTGATCTATCTACACCATTTTCAACAGAACCTGAAACAAACCTATCTTTTAAAGCAGCTGCTTTTTTAATGTTTTCAGAATCACTACCTGACGTTGGTTTCATCATCTTTCTGATCTTGTTACACTCAGCTTTTGGAATGCCAGCAACTTGATTAGCAAGCTGCATCACTTGTTCTTGAAAAATAATACATCCGTAAGTTTCCTCTAACACTTCTTTAATTAAAGGATGTTTATAATCCACGATTTCAGGATTTGCTTTATTCTTTACGTACAACCTATCAACCTTTGCTTTTAAAGGGCCGGGTCTATAGATAGAAGTCAATGTAGCAAGATCCACCAATGATTTCGGCTTGGCACGTTGGAAAAGCTTTTGAGCGCCTTTATGAGTACATTGAAAGATGGCAGCCCACCGACCGGCATGGTATGTACTTTCATAAACTTTTTGATCGTTAAAATCAACAACCGAAGGAGACATGTTCTTATCGTACCAACCTCTGACATCTTTAAATGTTGGAGACTCAATGCCTTCGTGTCTTTTTAATATAAGTTCAATTGCACGTTCCATAATCCTTAATGTTTCCAACCCAAGCAAATCAAACTTAATCCACCCAAAATGTTCCAGGTGTTTAAATGACATGCCCTCTACCCACGGAGTTTGTAATTCGCCGCGAGCCATAATGAGAGGCATTCTTTCTCCAATTCTTTCTGATATAATAACCCCGCCAGCGTGTCGCCCTAAAGCCTTATTTTGTTTAAACAACACCTCAATTGGTTCTGCGATTTCTGGATGTTCCTCGATATAATTTGTTACTGACTCACTATATTTGAGCGCTTCTTCAAACGTAATGATAGCACCGGCTTGCATTTCTATACCGTCTCTCCTACATCCATTTTTTACGTCTCTTTCTAAAGAAGCCACAGCTTTGTTGACTTCATGAAATGGTAAACCGTAAAATCTTGAAATGTCTTTAATGAGAGATTTAAGTTTAAAAGTATTATAGTTTGATATTGGAACAATATTTTCTGATCCGAATTTATTTTTTAATAAATCAATCAATTTATCCCTGTCAGATACATCGGTATCAATATCTGGAAACTCAGTTCTTTCTGGCGACATAAATCTTTCAAATAACAAACCGTATTTAATAGGATCTACATCAGTAATGCCAAGAACATAATTTACCAAAGACCCAGCGCCAGATCCTCGACCAGGACCAATAAACATTTCGGTTTTAGCCAAGTCAATGATCGCTTTCATTGTAATAAAATATTCAGAAAACTTTTTAGATTGAATAATTTTTAATTCGTATTTAATCCTTTCTACGTATTCTTTCTCTTTATGCAACCCTTTTTCAACGAGACCAAGTTTTGTCATTTCTATTAAGGCGCTGTCAGCCGTCTTTTCCTTTGGGATAACATATGAAGGTAACTTCATGGAAGTATCTGGGTGTATTTCCCCAATTTCTTCATAAGCAATATCGTGAGTTCTTTCTATTGCGTTAAATATTAACTCATCATCATACCAGTCATATTCTTTAGTTGTATAGTTATATGTTTCCCATACTTGATCTGAATTCTTGGGATAAAGTTCGCATTTAAGATCATCTCTACTTTGAGGTAAATCATCAGGGTTAATACCTTTTTTACCCAACCAACCTAACTTTTTGTATATCTCTCTTTCTTTCCAATGTTCAGGATCGCTGTAATGGCTATCGCACGTCACAATAAGACGATCATTAAGAGAATTATTTTTTGCAAAATCAATAAGAGCTCGATTTACTAAATGCTGGGCGTTTAATTTGTTAAATTGAAGTTCCAATAAAACGTTTTCTCTACCGACAGAATTTGACAACCTGTCATAAACGTTACCCATTCCTAACATAACTTTTTCGTAAAATGAACGGTCATCCAAAAGTTCAGGCTTTAATTCATCAAATTCTAATTCTTGAACGTATTTAAAAACCTCATAAGCAAATGGGCCTCCAATGCAAGCCGATGAAATCATTAGGTGACCACCCTCCGCAGCTTCTTTTAGCATTTTATAATCAACTCTTGGAAATCTATAAAAACCTTCAGAGTATCCTCTACTGACTAAGCCGAATAATCTTTCTAAACCTATTGATGTTTTTGGAAGAACCACAAGGTGATGACGTCTTTTAATAGGATCATAAAATTTTCCAGATTTAGATTCTTCTTCATTTTCAATTGTAAGAGATGAGTCATCTAACCCAACACCTAAAATTTCTCCATCTTCATCGGTATTAAAGTGCAATGGAGTCGCAATTTTCTGCCGCTCTTCCATCCACATTTTTATTGCTTCTTTATCTCCTTTCTTTCTTGCTTTGGCTAATTCGTAATCAATTTGCCATACGTCCAAATCTGGATGAACATACATTTCACATCCAGGAATAAATTTAAAGTTGGCACCTGCTTTGTTTAATTTCTGAGCGTGAAGATATGCATGAGCAAATCCATTCATGTGCCCATGGTCGGTCAGCGCCCATGCTGTCATGTTGTTTCGCCGAACAAAGTCAATGTGATCTTGAGGATATGACAATCCATCAAATGTGCTAAAACCGCTATGGGCATGGAGCCCAACAAATTTAGAAGGTGTATTCAAGTTATCTCCCTTTGATTATTTTTTGTGGCCTTTGGCCAGCTTTTCTTTTTATTATTTTTCTTGCGTTCCTATTAGGATTATTCTCGTCCTGTTCTAATTTTATCACATAACCCTCTACTTTTTCATGACTTTCAATTTTAATTTTGTAATTATTTAAAAGAGCAGTTATGATGTTTACTCTTTTGTTTATATTACCATAGGACTCTCCCCACATCCATTGGATACTTTTTTCTATATCTGATATTTTTGTAGTAAATTCTCTAACTTTTGAATTTATCTCTTCCAAAATTTCCGTTGTTGGGAATCCGGCTTTTATATTTAGATCCAAGGCAATTTCAATTAATTTTAAATAGTCTCCTTCGCTGTTTGCTGCTATAGCGTCCTCTGCAGCGATTAGCAATTTTAATTCATCCCTTCTGTTCATCTTCTCTGAAGATATTTTATCAGGATGTGCTTTTATCATGATTGCCCTGTATATTTTTTTAACCCAAGGATATTTGTGATGAGGAGGTTGATGATTAATTTTAGAGCCCTGCACTGTTTCCTCTTCTTTGCTACGTGTCACTGGACTTACTTCGGTTGAATTGGAAGAACTTAAATCACTGACAATTTTCAAATCATCTTTTTGATTTAAGTTCTTAAAATAGTTTAAAGCCATTTCAAGTTCTCTATTGTAATCATCAAAAACTTCTTTACATTCTGTATACAGACTTTTGACATTTTTTAGAGAAGAAATGGAAATCTTTAACTTATTATTACCAAGTTTATTATTCATCTACGCCAAAAAACGAATCTTCTTTTAAACTTTTGTTAGCATCTCCAGAAGATACTTCATCCAATAATTTTTCAACATTTTTTTCAAAATCTTCTTTATACGCTTCTGACAGGATAACTTCATCTTCATCTACGATAACCCTAACAGTCCTTAAATTGTCTATAATGTCAGTCCCTGTCAATATAGCAACCTGTAAAGATTTAGCAATTTGCGCGATTAAATTATCCGATAGTTTCAATTCCTTATTCATTATTTCTCCTATTTTTGTATGCAAGGAACCCAATGGGTTGTGCGACCGTCTTGTGTTGTTTCTTTTATTACTTCATTTCCGTGAGAATCAGTTTTTCTTCCATAAACTAACATCCTTTCGGAATAATTTCCAATTTCACCCTCAAAATTTTTGTATGATTTTATTGTTGCGCCTCCAGATTTATAAGACTCATTCATAACAGATTGAATGCTACTGTTTAAAGTAGCAAGCTCAGACGCAGAGCAATCTTTAATAAACCGGTTTGGGGATAACTTAGATAGCCAAAGGGCGTCTGCCTTAATATAATTGCCAACTCCTGAAACAACTGATTGATTCATTAAAGCTTTTGCTAACGTCCATTCTTTTTTCTTTCTCATAATATCAATAAACACTTCGTCTGTTGGTGGATTGGATAACATGTCTGGGCCTAACGAGTTTAGTTTCTTTATTAGCTCGAATTTCCCTTTCACAAACTTAAAAGTACCAAAATTTCTCATATCATTATAGAACACAACGCTATCGTTTAGAGTAAATTTTATTCTAGAATGTTTGCTTTTTTGATTTGACCACGTCCCAGTCATCCCTAAAGTATTCCAAATCGACCATTCGTTTTCGCAAATGAAAAATATAAATTTTCCATGAACTCCTGCCCCGACAACAGATATTGGAAGCTCCGATTTAATGTCGGAAAAACCAGAGGGTTCTTTTTTTAAATACCTTCCGGACAACAATTCAATATCAATAATTTTTTTATTTGAAAAATGTTTAGCTAAGCTTTCGCCAATTCTTTTTACTTCTGGTCCTTCAGGCATGTTTTCTCCTATTGTTTTATTATACCATAGAAGAAGCTAACTTTACACAAATTTTTCCAGAAAAAGAATTGCCGCCATTGCAAATTGAACTACGGCGAAAATTGTTATTGCTTTTGTTTTGAAAACTTCAAGATCATCAACTTTTTTCAAATACTCTTTCAGTTGTGGAGGGGAAGCAACGTCATCGATTTTTTCTTTCCAAGTTTTTATTTCATCTACTTTGTCTTCTCTAACTTGCATTTTAGCTAATTCTTGCTTTACTTCCTGAAGTTCATTTCTCAGGGCGTCAATACCTGTAGCTAAAGTTTCTAGTTCTTTTAAAACTAGTCTCGAATATTCGCTCCATCCATTTTCTGACATTTATTCACCTTGCGGGTTTAATGCATCCAAAATAGTGGATGCTTTTTCATAAATTTGCTCTTTGGAAATATCAGGTGATTTAGCCATCGATTTTATGCACTCTATTTCTTCTACTACCCAATCTCTTACTTTAAACCCGTCCTTCCATGCTGGGTTTTTTAAACAAAGCTTTTCACGTAACTCACGTAACTTCTTCATTCTTTCTTCAACGCAACCATCCATCATTGACCTCAAACTCAAATTAATGAAACACAATTTTAATTATCATCGTGATTTCGAAACTATTTGAAGTAATTTCAATTATAATTAAGTTAATTTTTTACAAGCGGAAAGCCTTGAAGTGATCAGAAAGTCCAGTTGAATCGTTACTGCGGAAAAAGGCTCCTGATTCTGTAAATTCTAGAGGGAATGGAACATACCTAATTGTTAATTCATCACCTTTTTTTATTTCTTTACAAGAAGAGATATCAAAAGAGTTATTTTTTGTATCTATTCTCCATACACAATTAAAATCGTGATCTGAATGGTTATATATTGGAACATTTCCAAAAATGGCTATAAGTCGAGTACCACATTCGTGGGCAAAAACATAACTGTTTAAAATGTGTTCTGGGAGTATGCAATTTTTAAACTGCTTCCAATCAAAAGAAATAAATGGGGACTTTTCTATCACTTGATATTTTCTTATATCTTCAGTAGCAAAAACGCCCCATCCGTGAATTGAGGATTTTTTTACTTCAACCTTTTTTATAAAGTAGCCTGTATCTTCTCTTTCTCTAAACATGTCACCTTGGCTTTCCAGATCCTTTTTCCCATTTTGTTGGATCTGCGGCGTTAGCCACATCTCCTCTGGGATTTAAACCAATTGTCTTTGCAATATGTGAGGGATCATGGACGTAGAAACCGCCGACTTCGTCAAAAACCAAATCTCCAGGTACATATCTTGTAGTTATTTCTTCTCCCTTCTCAATATTCCTAGCTGCAAAAATATTCATTGCCCTTGATTCAGAACAAACCCTCCAAAAAGCATTGGCATCGTCGCCTCCATGATTATAAATACAGCCATACCCCCAAGGTAAACAAACCAGACCGGTACCGTCGACGTCAAAAACATAATCGTAAAGAACATGTTTTACGGGCATGCCTAACCACTCGCAAACTTCAAGGTTATTAATTGAAGAAGATTGAAACATAATGGTTGGGCATCTTTCAACTAAAGAATATTTTTGTATGCCTTCAGTAGCAAAAACGCCCCATCCGTGAATTGAGGATTTTTTTACTTCTATGTTACCTAAAAAGCAATTATCTTCATTTAAGTCTCGAAACATAAGTCACCTATAATTAAAACTTAAATAATATTAATCTAAATATTCAAAAGATATAGGCCAATAATTTTTAGCAATAGTTTTAACAGCTTCGGAAACTTGCTGAATTTCTTCTTGAGCGCCGTTATGGGATCTTAATTTTATAAATTTAATTAAATTATTTAGATTACAAGTACCATAATACTCAGTGTACATGTTTTGAGGTAAAACTCCTCTTGCTTGCTCTCTGCAAACTCCTGAAGACATCAATTTATTAAATAGATCCATTGAATTCTTGTGGTGATGGTAAATTGCTTGAGATGCAGTAATTCCATAAGATGTATCCGAAAGATCTGGAATTATAACAGGATCTATACTCGTGTTTTTTGCAGAAGCTTGACGATTAGATTTATGTTGAGTCCTAAAATTTCGCGGCTCATAAAATTGGATGTCGTAGCTTGTGTATCTTCTACTTATTTCGTTGTAAGACCAAGTTCTATGACGATGATGTTGAGACCTCACGAAAAGAGGAACTTTAAACCTAAACGTCATTACATTATGTTCTAAAGTACTAGTGTGCCTATGATCAATGAGATACTTTACTAATTTTCGATCTTTTCCATCCATCTCGGTTTTATGTTTTCCAAAACTTACTCTTGCAGCGTTTACAATAGTTAGATCATCTCCCATATGCTGGACATATTCAACAAATCCAATGCCATCATCATAAAGATCAATTTTCACTTTTTCTCCTTTTTAGTTTATTTTTAATATGCGGTGCTATAGGAACTGGCTCGCCATCTCCATCTATTCTAACAAAAACCATTTGACATTTACAAACAGATTTTTGAGTTCCGTTATATATGCTGTGTCGACGAGCTTCAATTTCAACTGTTAAGCTTGTATTTCCAATTTTGACACATCTTCCATATAATTTTATTAATTGGCCGGGCCGAACAGGAAGATGAAAATTTAATTCAGAAATGTATTTGGTTACCATTCTTCCAGTGTCGGCAATTTGACAAGCAAAAGCAGCACCAGCTTCATCAATCCACGATAACATAATTCCACCAAACAGATTGCCGTGGTAACCTACCTGTTTCGCCATCACATAATGAGTTGAAATAAGTTGCATTTCATTAATGTCATTCATTTTAATTACTTTGTTGATTCCATTAAATCTTTTACATTGTCCTTGCAGAACCCGTGGGTTGTCCTTTCTATAATTTCTATTATAATTCCAGTATGTAAACTAGGTTTAGTAAAAGCCTGTATTAAACCTGGGCATGTTAATGGGTTCTCTGTTGTAAATTCTATTCCTTTTTTTCTCCACTCTGTCATAGTTCCCTCAACAGATTTTACTTCATATGCCAAATGATGAACACCGGGGCCGTGGTGGTTTACCCATTCTGACACGATAGAATTGTTCGAACCATCTGACACAAAAATTTCAGGAGGGGAATGGTATTCATTTGGACAAGGCCATGGGTGGATATTCCTATTTTGATAACTTCCTTCAGGTGGTTGTAAAACCAAACACTTTGCGTTTGTTCCATCTTCAAATTGAATATCAAAGCCTTCAGGTAAACCAGGATCAATTGAATACCCAAGAGTTATGTTTAATTCTTGAGCGGTTCGCAATCTATCGTTTGTCCTAAATGCAATATGGTCCAATCTCATTTTAATCCCGAAAGTATTTCTTCAATATCCAAACCAGCGCAGTCAATCTTTCTACGTGTCAAATGGTAGTGAGAACAAAAACCTCTAAACTTTTTAGATTTACATTCAGGATCTTCTCCCCATTTTACGTTTGGAGAATTGAGAGGAATTCCCAAGCCTTCGTGGCATGCAAGATATAATGCCTTCAATGCTTCTTTTTGGACTGGATAAAAATCCATAAACGGTTTCATTTTTCTTCCATGACAGACTCCATCGGTAATCAAATCTCTTTCGCCAAACCCATGTCTTTTATACCAATTTTGATATTTTGGATAGTACGCATTGGATATTTCCACTCCAACAGAATTTGAATTGTGACTTGATCCAGCATGGTAAGCAACATCGTTTAAATCCATAAGCTGATAAATTGTCCCATCATTATCAATACAGAAGTGGATTGATAAATTTCTTTTGTTTAGAACTTTTACGCAAGATTCTGCAGAAAGGCAAACGTCCCAATGAGTAACGAAATATTTTACGTTTCGTTTTCTCGACCCGTATCTTTTTCTTCCGCCAGTCAATTTAAAACAATCATCTTCCTTGAACGTTACAACTTTATCCCATTTGATGGGTATAGGTTGATTCCTATACCAGAGAACTTCACTTGAAGATTTGTTTTCATAAACTTTTTTATTTAAAACAGATTCTCTTTGAGTATTTATTCTTCTGAACGTAGTAGGACCACACATCCCATCTGCAGTGAGGCCATGATTCTTTTGGTATTTTCTTATAGCGGAAGTTAACCTTGAATCAAATTCATTGTGATTGTCTAAAAACCAATCAGGAGCCCAACCTAATTTTGATGCTGACGCCTCATTGTAAAATTCTTTATCAACTGCCATAACAATTTCTCCTATACCAATTTAATATCAACCCCAATGGAGATATTAAATTTTGGCACCCTGATTTGATTTACCAAATTATGCTTTTTTGCATCTTCGGCTGTTAAGTACCAATCAGCGTGACCTTTTTGATGAACTATATCTAAAAAATAATTATCATGCTTTCCACAATTTCTGGCCATCATTTTATAAACTTTGTCATTTAACCGAGATGTTTCGTCTGCTGATGCTTTTATTTCTTCGACTTTTCCACCTTGCCAGCTTGAAACATCGTGTATCATAAGGGTAGAATCTTTATCCATAAAACGTAAACCCTCTTCGCCAAAAGAAAACAAAATTGCGCCGCATGACATTGCTTTGCCTTGGATAATTGTTGCAACAGGTATCTCTGATGAATTAATGCAGGAAACCATGCTCAATAAAGAATGAACTTGACCTCCATAGGAATCAATTACAACAGGAATCACGTCTTGACCAGTGTTGTGAGCTAGTCCCATTTTATACGAAAATTCTTTTGCAGATTCTTCGGTAAATTTGTTAACGTTGATTATCACAGGTGGGTGCTTTAATTCGTATTCTTTTAAAAGTTTTGAAACGTTTGTAGTCCAGATCATATTATCTCCATTTATTATTTAATTAATTATCCACACGCGCCAAATCCGCACGCTGTGCAAGATTTACACCCTTCTTGATATATAATTGTTCCTTCAGCTCCACAGTTGGAACATATATTTTCAGATGCCTTAGTTCCATCTGCTATGTATTTTTTTAGACAACGTGCAATTACTTTTGAAAAAGAAAACAAATCTGCTTCTTTATCTTTTTGCATTTGCTCTACAAGATACTGAACAGGAGCACCATGACGCAGAGCCAAACTAATAGTTCTAGTGTAGCCTGCATAATTCGGGTTATCAAAGACCCGCACGACATCCTTGATCGCCAGTTCATCATCTCCTTCTCCAACTCTTAGATCGTATTTGTTTGGCGTGGTTTTATACGATCTTTTTGTTAAAGTTCCGCTTTTGAATTTTTTAGGAACTTCTATCAATTCTGCTTTACCTCCAATGACTTCATAAGGTTTATTATTCATCAACCCAACAAGAACAACCCATTTGTCATCTCTGACACTTGATTGATATATGTCACATTCTAAGGTGTCCGGTCGTTTTGGCGCATGAACTTCAACAATTTTTTCTTCTCTATCAACTTCAGATGATGAAACTAAAACACCAGACCTAGAACCGTCTCGATATATGGTAATACCTTTACACCCTGATTTCCACCCAGCTTCATATACATTCTTGACAGTCTCAGTGGTTACTTCGGCTGGCAAATTTGTTGTGTTACTTATTGCGTGACAAACCCACTTTTGTGCAGATGATTGCATTTTAACTTTGTTAACCCAATCAATTTCATTTGCGGTTGCGTATTGATAAGGGCTTAAAGCCACAAGATCTTCAATTGGATTATCTTTTCTAAATACACCCTGAGTGTCTAGCCAGTCTTTAAACTTATGATGGTAAACTGTATATTCTTGCCATTTGTCACCTAAATCATCGACAAAATCTATTTTAGAATCAACATCTTGAGGATTAATTTTTCTTCTTCGCGTATAATGAAGCATAAAAGCAGGCTCTATCCCACTTGTGGTTTGAGTAAGACATGATACAGAGCCTGCAGGGGCCGTTGTTGTGTTCGCAATGTTTCTTCTACCGTATTTTATATAGTCTTCTCTTCGTGAAGGTAAAAGCTCTTGCAGGATGTTAGAAATGAACCCATGATTTTTTTCTTTATTAAAATCCCAAATTGGAAACGGTCCTCTTTCCTTTGCTAGTTGAATTGACGATTCATAAGAATTTAAAGCCAGCCATTTGTATATTTCTTCGGTAACTTTAACAGATTCAGCCGAGCCATACGTTACTCCTAACATAGCTAAAGTATCGCCCAAGCCAGTAATTCCTAACCCTGTTCTTCTTCCATTCGAAGCAGCGGTACGTATTTTTTTCCATAAGTCAATTTCAATCTTTTTTACTTCGTTTGGTTCAGGATCTCTTTTAATTTTTTGAATAATTTTATCTATTTGATCTATTTCCAAATCAATCATATCGTCCATTAATCTTTGCGATTTTTGAACAACTTTGGCGTAATCACTGAAATTAAAGCTGCTGTCTTTTGACCATGAATTGTCAACAAAAGATGTTAAGTTTACAAGCATTAACCTGCAGGAGTCGCCGGGAGATAATATAATTTCCCCGCAAGGATTAGTTGAGGTTGATCCGAAACCTTCTTCTTTATAAATATCGGAAGGAGTATTTTTCAAAGCTGTATCCCAGAATAAAATTCCAGGCTCTGCGGATTGGTGCGCTGATTGAATAATTTCATCCCAAACTTTTCTTGCGTTAACGTTTCTAACAATTTGAGGATCTTCAGAATCGATTGGCCACCTTTGCTCATATTCATTATCCGCCATTACAGCGTTCATAAAATCATCTGAAACTCGTACGGAAATATTGGCTCCAGTGACTTTTGTTAAATCTCTTTTTATATTAACAAAGTCTAACACTTGAGGATGATGAACTGATATGGAAAGCATTAAAGCGCCGCGGCGGCCACCTTGTGCAACCTCTCTACAACTGTTTGAAAATCTTTCCATGAAAAGTTCAATTCCATCTGTAGTTCTTGCTGCATTGTTACATGTGATACCGCGTGGACGAATGTTAGAAATATCAAACCCAACACCACCTCTTCTTTTCATAATCTGAACTTGTTCTTGGTCAGTATGTAAAATTCCTGCATAACTATCATGAGGAGAATCTATTACAAAGCAATTGGAAATAGATTGAATTTGGTACGGGTTACCTATACCAGACATAGGTGAACCTTGAGGAACTACATATTGAAAATCTTTAAACAATTCGTATATGTCATTTTTGCTCATTGGGTTAGGATATTTTTGTTCAATCTTTGCAAATTCACCAGCCAATCTTTTGTGCATATCGTCTGGGTTTAATTCATAATAATTGTCTTCTAAATCTCGTAAAGCATATTTTGTCATCCATACGTTTGTTGCAAGTTCATCTCCTTTAAAATATTCCAATGTGCTAGAGTGTACTTCATCTTTAGAAAATTTTCTTTTCATTATGTTCTCCTAAAATTCCTTCTTTACTTCTTTCCATTTTTGCTTAAGAACATTTTTCATTTCATTATCAGCTTGAGAAATTACTTCGTTTGGAGTCAAATAAGTAGATTCTAAAACAGTAAATTTTGACCTCGCCGTGTCAATATGAATTGGAAAAATAATCCCATCTTTTCCTGCGCGATTTTTAGCCACAAAAAGTCTCCCTGCGCCAGTAGCTTTTTCTTCAGCTTTCCTACTTAACGATAACACAACATCTGCAACTTGTATTTTGCCATAAGATTCGCCGACATTCTCTAGCCCAACTATCTCTGACGTTGCGGATGATCTATTTGCTTGCGAAGCTGTCCAAACAGGAATTCCTAATTCCATTGCCAGGTTCCTTAACTCTTCGTATATTAATTTTAATTCATGTCGAAGAGAATCATATGATTTTGAAGATCTCATAATATCTGCATAGTCTACAATTATGACATGAGGCTTAAATGATTTTAAAGATAACTTTTCCATGTGATTTCTTAAAGTCATAATTGAAGCGCCGCCGGTGGGGTATTCCTTTATAATAAGCTTGCCATATTGAGGGTTATCGTTGTAGTGTTTAATTACATCTTCCTTTTTATCTTTTACATCTGTGCTTGAAATGTTACAGAAATTTGAATCATACCTGGTTCCAACAATATGTTCAGATAATTCAAAAGTATAATGTAATACGTTTCTTCCGCTTTTAACCGCTGCAGCACCCATTGCAACTAACCAGTGCGATTTGCCTACGCCGGAATTTGCCATGATAACTCCAATTTCCCCCTTTCCTAAACCTCCGCTTAAAACATCTTTAGTATCAAGAACCTCTATACCTGTAGGAACAACGTTTCTCTCAACGTGAACAAATCTAGCTTCTAAATCTTCAAAGAAATCATGACCAGTTGTATTAGGCATTCCAATAGCAACAGCGTCTTTCATTAGCCCAACTACAGATTCAAATTTATCTCCTTCAACCATTTCTACAGCTTTTTCCAAAGCAACTTTAAATGCCTGCCGCTTACAAAAATCTAAGGCTTTATCTTTGACATATTTGATATCTCCAGGATAAGGATTAGACTTTATCCTTGTTAAAAATTCAACGATTTGTTCTCGTAAAAGAATATCATGACCTTCTTTAAGATCATCTCTTATAATTGAAACCAAAAGCTGATTTGTTGGAAAGCATTTATATTTATGAAAATATGAAAAGTACTTATCAGTTAGAAAATTTAAATATTTAACATCAAAATAATCGGGGTCCATTACCTCAATCATTTGAGCTGCCCACTGTTTGTCTGTGACAAGGCCTTGAAATATTTTTTCCTGAAAAGATTTTCCATAATGTGAGAAGAATGCTTCCCCACCAGATACCAAATTCTCCATACGTTCCCCTAAACTATTGAACTTTTAATTGACATTACAAATTTATCAACATTAAAACTATTAATGCCGTGCTTAACTAAGATCCTCATAAGGTTTATTTTATCTACCTTTGGTGTTGTTTGTTCAAACAAAAAATTAATTTTTTCAACTTGCGATCCTGAAAGGTTTAACGTGTCTAAATACATAATCTTCCAGTTTCTCCGGAGTAAGTGTTTGTTATCAACAACAGAATTGTAAATTTTTAACTTTGTAGTTTCGTTCATGACGCCTGCGTAATTAAGTAGGTCATTAAGTTCGATATTTTCATTAGAACTTAAATCAGGAAATCTTTTTAACAAAGTCTTAAACCCTAATCCTTTTATGCCTTTCAAATTATCTGACTTATCCCCTATAAAACACCTAGCTAAACAAAAATTGTAGGGTCGGATACCAAATTTAGAATAAACATAATTTTCATCAACTATTTTCTTTATCCCAGGAGACCAAACTGTCACTTTGTCATTAACTAACTGATACATATCTTGATCTGAGCTGACGATTATCTTTTTTACATGCGGACATTTGTTTTTTGAAATATATCCTATTACATCGTCTGCTTCGCAGTTACTTAAATAGATTTGAGAAATATTTGTATGTTTAAGAATTTTAGTTAGCAAAGAAAGTTGATAATTTCTACTTTGATTTTTATCAATATAATCGTTCTTGTAAAAATTATTCATTTTAAATGGTTTTGAGCCTTTTTTATAATCAGGAAATATATTCCTTTTCCTGATTGACCCACCACCTTCCCAAATTACAAAAACCTTTTGAGGATGTAAATGATCAATAATGTTTCCTAAAGTTCTCAAAAAACCAACAGTTCCCCCTATCGGTTCACCAAGCTCAGAGACTGTTGATGAAACTGAGAATGATCTCATAAATAAATTTAAGCCGTCTACAAGAAGCACAGGGTTATTATCCTTCTGGGTCAAAGAATTCATTTTCTAAATCCATTGCAATAGATTTCACTTCTTCATAAGATTCTGGGTCTATACTCGCGGAATTAGGATCATTCATTTTTCTTATCATGGCATCATCTACTAGAGCCTCAACATACTTTGAATATTCTGGGCTTGAAACGATTTGATCAAAATCTGCTTTGTAGAACTTCTTCTCAATAATTATTTCCCCACTAGTAATGTTGGTTACCTCCAACTTCTTCCAAGCGCTAGTTCCAGATATTTCTATCTGGTGACCTTCAAATATAGTTGATCCATGTTTTCTCAAAAGATCAAACAATTGTTCATGTTCTTTTATTCCTTTCCCAAAATGTATTTCAAATTTAGCAGTCCTAAAAGGTGGTGCAACTTTATTTTTAATGGTTTTTGCAGAAACATGAATGCCAATAACTTCTTTCTCTTTGTTTTCAATACGCTGACCAGCGCCTAATTTAATTCTTACTGATGAATGGAACGGGATAGCTTTTCCTCCTGGCGTTGTTGTTGGATCTCCAAACATTACACCAATTTTTGTCCTAATTTGGTTTAAACAAATCATAAGGACATTATGATTTGCTATAATCCCTGTTATCTTCCTCATTCCTTTTGAAATGGCTCTAGCTTGCAACCCAATAGAATTTTGTTCATATGTTCCATCCAATTCTGCTTTTGGAGAAGAAGCAGCAACAGAATCCCATATAATTGTAATTGGCACATCTTTATTCATTGCTTTTGCTTTTAAAATTGTATTTTCCGCAATTGATAATACTTCTTCTGTACAATGAGTATCAACATAAACAAATCTTCTAGATATGTCCACGCCAAGCAACCCAAGATTTTCAACAGACGTGGCGTTTTCAGTATCAATGTAAACCACAATACCCCCCATCTGTTGAGTAGATCTAGCAACTTGAATTGCCAAGTGAGATTTGCCTATAGATGGAGGTCCAAAGATTTCTATTATTCGACCTTCCGGTAATCCTCCGTTTTTACGATTTGAAATTATGTAATCAAGCTGTTTACAGCCAGTACTAATCCACCTCTTTACATGCGTTGGACTTGAATCATAAGCCAAATTATAAGCAACTTTATTACCGTGTTCTTTGTTTAAAGACTTAATCAAATCCTCTGTAAAATCTTCTGTCATTGATGAGTCTTCTTTTGTTTTTTTCTTTCTTGCCATTCGTTCCTCCTATGGATAAAATATAACACTAAATCTTGGATTGTTCAAATTAAAAAAGGCAACTCAATTGAGTTGCCTTGCGGATCATCCGCGGATCCATAACAAAATTTTAAAACCCTAAATCTTCTTCCAAATCTGAAAATGCAGCATCTATATCTTTATATGATTTAGAAGATTTTGAATTCTGATCGCCTGTCGATTTAGACTCTGGTGTTGTTTTACTAACGGAAACCGTAGAATCATCATCATCTTCTCCATCGCTATTAAGCCAATCGTTAACAATTTTTTCTAATTCGTCATAAGATTTAGTTTCATACATATCATCTAAATTAGGAATATTATTTAGCCACTCTTTTGCTTGGCTTTTGTCTGAAGTTAGAGGAGTAGACTTTCCTCGTGGGCGTACTTCTGTCATTGCCCACTGTCTTCCAGGTTGTTTGGTACAAATTACTTTGATATCACGTCCTGATTTAATATCTGTAATGTCCCCATAATCCTCGTCTAACATAATGTTAAGGAGAGATTGATATACAGTTTTTCCAAATGCATATAACCTAACACCTTTATCCTCTTCTCCTCTAACGACAACGGCTGCATATGTCCTCATTTTAGGATATAATTTTTTTGCCATTTCATATGCTTCTTTTGACCCATCTGATCTAAGCTTATTTATCAACTCTTGAATAGGATCAGGTTTTCCAAATTGGTGCGGAGTCAAAAGACCCGGATTGTTTCCAATATTATAGTAAAACCATCTTTCTTGAAAAGGTTGACCATCGTTGTCAGGAAAAGCGATAATTCTAATGGTAGATTCTTCTCCCTCTGGAGGTCTCCACATCATATTTCTTTTAGAATTCTGACCTGAAAGTTGTCCTAATTTTCTTCTAATTGCCTCAAAATCAATTGCCATTTATTTTCTCCAAATGTTTAGTTTTTTAATGATCGTTATGATCTTTTTTATTATAAATTGTCAATTCTATTATTTATAAATTATTTTTTATTTTCTTCTGGCGGTTTGGATACTGCTCCAAGGGGCATAGCAGGACCAGGAACACCACCAGAAGATATTTCATACTTTGGGTTTTCTCTTTCTTCTTCATTAGATAAATCTGGTTCTAACAATAAATCATCCTCAGCTTCTTCATGCTCACGAACATCAGACACCCATGATCTAGATTTATTAGAAGAATATATTACAAGCTCTGGGGTACCGTCGCTCCACCTTTCAACGTGGATTTTTCCAGACGGAAATGAACCATAGCCTACAACTTGTATAGCTTTCATAAGTATAGATAAATACATTAATGCATTTCTTGTTGATATTTCTGCAATTCCAATTGAAATACCTTTCTTTTTTTCTGGTGAGGAGTCTGTGATACTTTGAGGGGAGGCAAATGCAGCGTTAAAAAATTCATTTGACTTCCCTAACTCTACTGCTTTTGAAATAACGCCAATAGGATCATTTCCTAATGCTTTATTTATGCCAAGATCATTCAAAAGAGCTTGAGGCTCTGTATCGGCTCTACTCTTTGTTTGTTTTACCAACGCATTCCATCGCCCACCTCCAGGACCAACTGTCGCTGATCTTGGTTTTTTTGAAGCTTTATCTTGCTGTTCTAAAATTAACCGAATTTGTTTTCTAATATAATTTTCTACACTCATAGTAAACCTTTTTTATTAATTATCTTTACATTGTAATAATAATTACCTAAACCTAAAATATCAATTGATTTTTGCGATCTTAAATCTTTAACAACTTCATCCGACGCTTCGCATATTAGTTCATCATGAATGATGTAACAAGGAATAATATCGTAATTTTTTAAAATTTTTGAAAAACACATCAAAGATACATCTGCTGACGTAGATTGAATGTAGTAGTTTATTACATTGTTGATTTCTTTTTCTTTAACAACAATAGGACGACCAAATTTGTTATATATAATCCCATCGTCCATTGAGTCGATCAAATCAGATTTAAAAGATTTAAGATTAAAGTATTTTGTTATTTCTTTTTTAAGCTTATTTCCAGACGTATTGTGATCTTTTGAATACATGCTTGCTAGCGTGTATATTTTTACTTTAGACCTATCTGTTTTTGATAACCCAAGTTCTTTTACAATGCTTAAATATACATCTTTTGAAGGCTTTAAACCTTGAGTTAGCATCAGTGTTCTAGGTTCGCAAGAAACCAAATCTATAGATATTAAATTTTTCTTAGTTTTAGGATGAAGTAAAGTTCTCCATTCTTTCTTTAGCGTCAATATGTTCGGGCCTTTTACAATATTAAGTCTTCCTGTTTTGGTTGATGACCTAGAATATATTATCTCCTCCGATTGGTGCTTCTTAATAAATGTTTTTAAAACTTCGGGCTGGTTTTTTAAATTTACAATTTTTTTATCGCAAGCCTTTGTTAAAGATGTAATAATTTCGTTTGACTCCATAAAGAAGTTATAATAGCCAGTGGAATTTGAAGATTCTAAAAGTTTAGAAATTGATCTTATGTACCCTTTTATTGAGGAAAACCACTCTTCACGAGGAATGACATATCTCCACGGAACTTCCGATATATTAAAATCTTCCATTGATTTTTCATATTTGCGATCAAAAACACTGGATATTTTAAAATCATACACATTGAAAAAATCACGAATCACATTATTATCGCAAGAAACTAAAACCTGATTGTTGCCGCAAGGACCCCAACTAATTGTTTTATCTAGGCCAAAATTTAAATTATCTTTTGAGCCAATTATTTTTGAGCAAATTGAAAACATGTTTTAAGTATATCACAAAAACAAAAAGTTTACAAATTTCTTTCTTGGATGGCCTACCCAAGTTGTATGTGGCTCGGATCAGTACCGCTATAGGCAAATTTCATCGCGTCTACAAGATCGTCTACAGTAAGGCCAGATATGCTGGAGCCGATGGCAGTGCTTTCTTCTAAGCCTGTTGCATCGGCTATAATTCTATTTATTGATGTTTGAAGAGATTGATATACGCCAGCTGAGGCTCGAGGAACACAACGAACACTAGTGGAAAATTCTCCTGGAGTGATGTTATGTTCAACTTCGGTGCAGATGTAAATATCGTCCGCAGTTGTCCCTGATGAGAAGTTAATAAACAGTTCGGTGAACGGCTCCAAAAGAGGAAAACCCATTAATTCAAAATCACATTCTACAGGCAGTATTCTTAATGGCAAACCAGAAGATTTTGCACCCGGGGGTAATTTGCTTTTTGCGTTATCCTCCTGTTCTCTCATCGACTGAAGCATGGCAAGAGCTGAAAGGCGTGCATCTTGTTGGGTTTGAAGATTTATACCTTTTAACATTGATGTTTCTTGACCAACTTTTAAAGTAGGCATATTACGAGAAATTAAATTGCTAAATTGAGCAGGAGATCCTGATACTTTGTAATATGGAGTTCCTTCGATGGGTTTAAGTAGGCCGGCGTCAATCCCTTCAGAAACGGCGTCTACAAATTGCTCATGAAGTACTGGAGGGACTCCACTTGGTCGATTGTCTTTTGTTCTTGTTTGATCGTCTATGGCAACAACAGCGCCGGCGATATCTGATCTAACTGCGTCTAATAAATCGCCGAACGACCTAGCTGGCGTTGCTTTAGCATCAAAAAAGTGAAGACGCAATATGTTCCTAGTTGGATCTCGTTCATAAGGGACTGTTTCTGATAAACAGGAAATTCTTGGAGGGACAAATTTCAATTCTTTGTTCTGATACCCATCTTTTGTTTCCGCCCCATACGCGGCAGCAAGTTTGGCATCAATAAAATTTTTGTAAACACTCTTTTTCTTCTCCCTAACAGCAACTTTTCCTTCTTTGTCGGTTTCAAACTGAGAAGAGAATCCATAAATTTTTAAACCTTGGTTATTGAAATATTTTTGATTCAATACACCTAAAAATTCAGCAACAGTCAACCCTCCCCCCTTTTTTATTTGCTCAGTTAACACTTTTTTAAGATTAGGATCATTTCCAGCACCAGTAATTGCAATTGGGAACAAACCAAGAGGAACATTGGATGCAAAACTTGCTTTATCGTTTATTTTATAAAAGTGACATTGGATTTCGTCAAATTGATTTGTTTGAGATAAAGGCATGACAACAAACCGATATACAAGTTCTCCGAATGAAACCCAGTTAGAGCGAGGGAATTTATATCTTCTTCGCGATTTTCCAAAATGAGATATAGCGTTATTCATTTCCATTGGATGATTGAATATTACACCGGTTTTATTCTTATCGTACAAATCATTAAGGAGAAGGTCATAAAAATCAAATTGTCCTTTCGGCAGACGTTGGCAAGCTTTGATCCTTGAAGAGACAGCTGAAGATATTGTCAAGGATGCATCATTAGTGGCTTTAATTAACTTTCTAAGCTTTCCTGCCAAATCTTTCCTTGCCTCTGGGTCAGCGCCTTTGAGGGAGTATATTTTCTTGGCAGCCCTGATGAGCTCGCCCTTTTGTTTCTTTGTCATGGTCAGCGCGGTTGATGTAGACGAAACCGACGAAGTTAAGTCTTCTCCTAAAATATCGTTAGCATCACCACGACCAACCCCTAATTGTTTTCTAAGCATAGCGATTTCAGTTATTAGGTCAGAGAGAGCATTAACTGAAGAATCTATTGTTTTTCCTGACGGAGTGGTATAACCTTCAGAAATTGAAGTTTTTGTCATAGATGCAGGGCCTTTTGCCCATAGAGCCAAATTTATTTTTACTTGACCATCTGGAGTAAAACTGTAGTTTGCGTTTGTAACTCCAAAAACTTCTTTTTGCTTTAATGAATTTAGGAATATTCCAACTGGGTTTAAACTCAGATTTACCGGGATGCCATTATGTTCATGATGGTCGTTAACTGCGGCTGAGTTTAATTTGTTGTTACCTGAAGGATGATTCCATCCCCACTCGACAACCAAATTGGTTTTTCCTCTTTGTTCTGGTCTTATTAGCGGTTGCAAATCAGCTAACCTGGATCTATCATGAAGCGTCAGAGATAGAGTCGCGCTTTTGTATGACATAAACTGAAGCTGGGGAACTACTTTTACGCTAAACGATTCTAAAGTAAGGAAAGGACGAAACCTATCAAGAATATTAATTGGGCGATGATTATTAGCTAATCCTTGACCGATCGACGGATCGATGCCATTCTCCACCTGATAATGGACATCATACGCATTAACTAAGGTTTGAGGAGCTGTAAAAACCTCCATCCCACTTTGACTTGATGCCGGTCGTTGATCTTGTTCGATGTCGGGTTGCCAAAGTGTCGGGTATTGAGAAAGGGCAAATAATTTATCTGCAAAATAAAGATCTTGAGCTCCAGAACCAACAAAGAACCTCTCCAGCGATGGAAAAGGGAGAATGCCAGAACTGGGGAAAATACCTTCAATAGGGACCATATCGCTGTTTACTATTTTTACGTCCAAGTGTGGAGTGCACCGCGACATTTCTATAGTTGGGATTGCATTTAAGAAAACATCTAACTCAGCTCTTCCTCTCATCATTACGCCGTATTCATTCCTATGCCATTGGAAACCACAAACCGAAAGATTACGTGCACCACCAGGATCAGGAGCTCGCCGTGGATCCTGTCCAGCCAGTGGAGAATTTCCACCATTAGGATCCTCTCCAAAAATCCGACTAATATGATGGTATGTTGTGAAATCACCCCAGTCAGATCCATTTCCTCCATAAAATGTTGAATCCATATATGTATTTTGCCACAATTCTTTAGCTATTAACTTCGTGATTGTTGCATTGTTAAATCCGGTACCATTCAGATCTGGTCGGGAAGTATTGGTAAGACTGTAGGCGCTAGATGTCCATTCACGGTGGAAGTATCCTACTCCAGGATCTTGAATCAATGCTGCCAGCCACGCAGCTGATCCTGCTAAAGCTGATTTGTAATCCTGTTCCCCCTGGCTACCACCAACATTCCAAGCCTTGTACCTGTTGTAGATAGCTTCAGCTCCAGATTTATCCATTACTTTCTCAAACCATCGAGACGAGCTAGTTAACCCAATATAAGGACCAAGGGATTCCGCTGCCCTCCAAGCCTGAGAAGCATAAGCAATATAGGTTTCTGGTGTGTTACTTCTTTGGTCGTTCATTTTTTAAAATCCTAATGCAGAAATAACTTCATTTAAGTCAATAGGAACTTTAATTTCAATCCCAGGAGGAACCTGGGGCGCAAACCCAATATCGCTACATGCCGCAATGATCCACCAGTAATTAGCATTCCCTAGCGTGACGGCCGCAATTTTGTCAAGCCTATCCCCGCGTCTCATTACGTGGCGACGGCATCTTATAAGACCTCTCCTTGCTAAAAGAGAAACTCTTGGCGCTCTGGAATTTGGTTTAAGTAGTAATTCGGCTAACGGGTTGTCAGGGTTTGAGTATCTAGATGGCATAAATATTTCCTCTTATTTTCTAGTCTGGCAAATCTACGGGGTCGTCGGCGTTTTCTGAAAGTCGCGGATCTGGCTCTTTGGGAGTACCCTCAATGTCTGCAAGTATTCTTGGTTCGCCAGACTCAAATCCATCTATGAAGTCAAAATCGTAGTAATCGGTATCTTTATTTTGACCTTGAATCTTTGACATTGTGGGTCCAACACCGTATATTGGAGCTCTGTTGAATCCTTCGTGATCGATCCCAGGAGAAATATCATGTATTGGACTATAAGTAATCTGCACTGTGCAATAATCAGGAGCCCTATTATGCAATGCTCCAACTTGCCAGTTTCCTTTGTTCCAGTCAAAATTCATTGCCGTAATTACTCCAGCAAGCCCTTTCCCTTGCGTCGAAGTAAAAGCACGTAAGAGACCATTTCCAGGTCCAAAAAATTCCCTAAAGTCCAGAGCTTTCCCATCGGAAGAGTGATAATACGAACCAACACCAGCGTTATCGTTTTGTTTATCTTTTTTGTATCTCTCTATCAAAGCTTCGTCTATCTCCCCATATTTGTTATCGTGAGTGTGACCTTGGTATGGTTTATTGATATCGGCGCCGATTTCGGCCGCCTTTTCAATGGCAGTGACATTGTCTTGATTGGTGATATCAATGTCTGCATTAAACGAGTTCAGCACTCTGTCAGCCACAATTCTAAACTTTACTCTTGAAGCAGGAACGATTCCGATGAAGTTCTTTGAGTCAGAAAGTGGGTTCAACCCAATACCCTTTGTTGGATCGCCATCAGTGTAAACATAATTTTTCATGTCAAGAGGATCAGAGTATCGGACCACAAAGCCTGTCTGTTTGTGGTGTTCAGTCATTTGAGGGTTGATGCTAGATGGAATAGCCATCAAACGGTAATCATATTTTAGATCTATATCCTTTGTGGAAACTTCCCCCGTCTTCTTATCCTTAACTCTAGCGTGCCAGACGCGTTCCCCTCCAGTTCCCAGCCTAGTTTTTGGGACATCATCAATCCGGTTAAATTCCTGTGTTCTAGGAGTAAAATTGAGGCGGTCATAGCCTGAAAGTCCCTCTTCCGGTTGGGTCTTTAAAACTCGACCTGACATGTATGGCTGATTTGTTTGAACTTTTGTCAACCCCGCTTCACCTATAAACCCCTCCAACATTTGCATATCTCGCTTCTCATAATCGTTTTCCGCATCAACAAAAGAATAACCGCTTGGCGCTTCGATTTTCATAAACATTTTAAAATATAATTGAAAAGCAGCAAATAACGGAAGAGGTGCGTCTTCTCCATTCTCCCTAAAGTATTGTTCAATAACCGAAGTGGTTGGTTGTAAAAGAGTGTACCCACCAGCTCCGCTTTGCGTGGGAGTAAGAGGATCGCCTTTGGTGAACTGACCGGCTATATTGATGGTTTTTCCTTTTTTAAATAACCTGTTAAGCCCAACATTATAATTTACTACATAATAGTCGTTAATCTGCCCGACGGTTCCGCCAGGCTTAAGAAAGTATGTGGCATAATACAGTGGGGCTTGAAGTGAATCGTTGGTTGATTTCTCGGCGAATCCAAAACGTTGATAATCGTATACCTCTTTTATGTACGACTCAACAAATTTCTTCTTAAGCGAGGGAAGAGCTACTGGGTCTTCATCCATCTTTTTAATGATCGATTCAAGTTCTGTTAGGTATGCATTGTGGGTAAAAACAACACTTGCAACGTGATGAAGAAATTCTTCATAGTATGCCGCAGTTGCGCGATGGATTCCATATAATCTCATAACGTTATGCTGGGATAAATTTGACTTAAATAAGTCCCCCACCCTCAACCTAATAAGCGGAGAAGCTGAAGGTATTTGTGAAAACGGTTGAATAAATCGTGCGCCAGTTGGCCAGGCTTTAACTTGGCCTTCTGTCCACTGAGGGTATACCAAGGTTGTTAACTTATTTATTTTAATCCACATTGCATCAAAATCTTCTGGGTTAAGGGCGACAACATGGAAAGTAAGTGAAATTGCTCTTGTTGTATTTTTATAAATGTGAACGTCGTCCATCCGACCAAAACCAGAAGTTTTGTTATAATTAGCAGTGTAACCATCGGCGATACCTTCTAAAAAAGCATAAAAGGAAACAATCTCATTAGTCCTTATGTCATGAAAGTAAAATGGCATGTAATCAGATTCCAGAGCATTTTCAATTTGCCGTACATCTACAGTAGAAATTCTTCCTGCTGCAGTCATGTGAGTTTCTCCATGCTTCATCAATGAATCAAGCCCTTTATGCAACCCTGACAACATTCGATCAATAGGCTGCAAGGAATCAACCCCATCCTTCGTTGGTATTCCCCGAGGAACAGATCTGAGAAACGCAGTGATGGTTGAAAGTTGCTGCGGTATTAAGTATGCATTTTTACCAACTCCTCTGCTAGAATCTCGTCGATGTTTGTTTGAAGTGTGTGTTATGTCATAACCAGGAAAACCGTGCACTTGTTTTGCCCTAACGAGACTTGTGTAAGAGTTAAATTGAGGATCTGGTGACATGGGGAAGAGGCCCTGTGACCTCTCAAAAACATCTCCTAGTAAATATAATACACGACAAAATTTGAAAGTGGAAGAATCTTTAAAAGCGGAAATTACATTTAACATACCCTCAATAGCATTAGATGATTCCGAAGAAGCAGCGGAGATAGACCCGGCGTCTCGAATTGCTTGCCTTCCAACTACTGTTAGGTAACCTCCAGAATCAAAGAAGGTTCTTGATAAGAGTTGTACTATCCCTAAAACGGAAGCCAGTGTAAAAGTAAAGAACCCACCGGTGGTATTGGCAGTTCTTAAAAGAACGGCCTCTGGAATTGTGATGTCAAGCATATCAAATAACATCATTACAGTATCGCGCAATTTATTTGCTAAAGATTGCCCAAAATTCTCTGCTCCGTTAGATTCTTCGCTTTGAAACATACCCTTAAAAAATGAATGATTATGTGGAACCGATACTCCGCGACGTCGACCCATTTTCATTTGCTTTTGCAATCTTTTTAGTTTTGCCCCATCTGATGGGTATTTGATTGGAACTGGAAAATTTTTGTTAAGATCTGGTTGAAAGAAAGCAAATCCAAGCGATATTAAAAGATCCAATATCAACCCGATCGTTGCAGCGTAAATTACAAGAACGATCATTGTCCCAATCCCTGATGCAATCATTGGGAGATTAAGTCCGTCATCAAAAGGTTCCAAAAAAGAATTTAGTTGGGAAAATGTTCTTTTGTTTATATCATCGTTAATGTTAAGTTTTTCTTTAGAAAACCCTTCCAATAATTCAAACTCGTCAATATGATCTAAAAGTTTCATAATATCTTGAAGCTTTGAAAGATCAATCTGACCAGAGCGAGGATCGGTTATCGCTGGAAGACCTCCTCCTAACAACGCGCCGTTTTCAACTATATCTATGTTGGCTTTAAGTCTTTTGAGTAATGTTGGAATTCCTCCTTTCATTTCTTCTGCATTTTTAAAATCTTCTGTAGCCAAAATTTGTAACACCAGAGATAACTTTGCCAATTGATCTACAGTCATAACTCGAGCATTAGGATCGTACTTGCCAAATTGCGTTGGAGAGTCTGGGGTTCTATGCTGCATTTCAGGATTAAAAGACCCAGGATTCTGTAATGTATATAAACCTGTCGAAAATCTTTCCTCGCCTAAATTGCCTTCTCTAAACGTAGGTGCAAACTCTTTGGATTCAGCGCGTTGCGTTGTTTGGTTATATGTACCTTCTATCCCTACTTCTGGGTTTGCTGAATTCTCGCGAACCGAAGCGAACCTGTTTGAGGAAAGGATGTTTGCCAACCCTCTTCGTTGAACGTTTTCTACAGCTTGCGCAAGAACTTCTCCAGCTCCCATGGCTTGAGTCCCGATATAATCTCCCTTCTCCATTGGCGGGGCATCAGCTTCGGGATCTTTAAAATAATGAGAAGATTGACCTTGCAAATTAGATAATGAATCAAAATTTTGAAACGCGTTTTGTTCTGTGTGCGCCTCCCTGAAGGATCTTAAGGTAGTCTCTGAGCCGACAGTTCCATAGTTTTCGTCTGTTCCTGGATCAAAGTCAGTTGGAGGTTTTTGAGAATATTGGTTTGTGTTTGTCCCTAAATGACCTTTAAGATTTGTTGGTATTACCTCGCTTTCGGAATCTGTACCTGTAGGCTGTACTTTTCCTGTTTTTAGGTATGACCCTAAAACCTCTCTTCGATCTTCTTCTAAATCGCCTGTAGAAGGATTCGGAGAAGGATGGTTTCTTTGCTTATCTATCGACATTTTTTCCGACCATTTCCTGAAGCTTTATCTGGAATTTTTCCATGTTTTCAAAATCATCAAAATAATCCACAAAATTCTGAAAAATCTTGTTAAAATGATTGGAGACACTTTCGGCTAGCTTATCTGCCTCTTCTGCTTCTTCGATTGTGGTAGCTTGGGACAATATTGGATCAAAAGCATTATGTTTATTTAAAACATTATAAATGTCAATATTTTTAAATTTGTCCATGACTTCTGACAACTTCTTTTGTTGATCTTCTGTCAGTTTTGGTCTTTTATCTACTTTTTTTGTTTTGCGTTTAGACATATTAAACTCTTCCTCTAAATGCTGGTTCGTTTATTTTTGCAAATACCTTTTTGCCACCTTCTCCACCAACTTCTCCACCGTCCATGTAAAAGTACTTACCTTTAACTAGCGGCTTGGCAATATCTTTTACATCCATTGATATGTCAAGGTTAAGGGTTACCGAAAATGGCTTATGCTGTATTTTTATATTTTCTTTCTTAATACCTAATGCACTCCCAAGTTTCTTTAGGTTTGCATTGATAGTTGCTCCTTCACCGATATTCGCCATGGCTGCAGCGATTTGATTAACTTCGCCTACCATATCTGTGACGACTGCCGCTCTGCTCTTCTTATCTTTCGCTTGATCAAAGATTCCTGCCTTTGGTTGGATTATCGCAATTGTTTTATCCAACTCCTCAATAAACTTTCCAACCTTTTCAACAGCTTTGCTTAATGTACCAAGCCTGCTCATTCCTCTTCTTGGAACTTTTACTTTTGCTGCTGCGTCCATTAGCATCTCGAACGATCCTTTTCCACCGTGAACATTTCCGAAAATATGCATTCTTATTCCGTCAAACATTTGACGCATAAATTGAACTCTTGTCCCCTGCCTTGGAACTTTGGCAGACGCCATTTTAGATAGCATATTCCCTAAACTTGCGACGACTTTCCCCATTTTAACCATGACGCCCATTCGTTTATCCAGTATGTCAATTTCTTTTGGATCTTTAGGGAATTTTCCTGCTAACTCTTTTAAATCTCCAAGAACTTCCGTTATGAATTTCTTTGCATGTTTAAATAGTCTTTTGGTTTGAACCGTGTACTGCCTCATTTTTGCTTCACTGGTCTCAGCAACTCCCTGACCTCCATACGTACCGGTATACAGAGTCGTGTCCAGATTCCCCATAGGACCTGACAAAGCTGACATTAAGTTGGCTACAGCGCTAATTAATTCGCCTGTTGCGGCAGCAGATTTAATCTGTGGCTCTGTCAAACCTTTTGCGGCTGACAAAATCCCAAGAACCATGGTTTTCATTTCAGGCAATAAACCTGGTCGACCAGGAGTCCCAACAAAGAAGTCTTTAAGAGACCTAATCATTGGCGTCATATCCATTGTTTTAGAACTTAACATTGTTTGTTCTTTTGGAGCAGCTGCCGATATTGCCATGATCATCTTACCAAGCTCAACTACCATGTTTAAGACAACTTCCAGGAGTTTTGTCTTAGCAGAAATCATTGATGGGCTATCGTTAGGGACTGCCGTTAGTAGCGCTTTAATAATTGGAGGAAGGTTTGTACCAATCGTCCGGACAGCCTCCATTATAGCCATCATACCTGCAATCATCGCACCACCTAAAACAAGGTTAAGAGGAAAAGGTGCCATGGCGATCAAAGCCATAGGCAGACCTGCTATAACCATCTTAATTGCGTTATTAACTAGAATCTCGGTTGTCCTCGCGATCATTTCAGCTGATTTTGCTTTTTCAGGTCCGATTGCACCGTTGTCGGTAATCATGTCGATCATAGTTGGAGTAAAATAAGCCAAAGCGCCAATGACACCAGAAATCAGAGCCAAGCCAAGAGCAATCTTTCCAATTCCGCCACCTTGTTTGAGACCGTCCATAAGTCTTAACGAAACGGCAACAGCGACCACCATTTTAATTGCGTTGTTAACTAACGCGCTAACGGCGGTAAGAACTGTCTTTGTCTGCTTTGAGTCAATAGGAGGCAATTCGGATATGTAGACTAGTATCCCAGACACAACCACTATAGCTGTACCGATGAAAGTAGCCGCCAACCCTAACATCTTTATTCCTTCTTTAAAATCACCTGGGGATATTTTTAGCTTGTTTAATAAAATAACGACACCAGTAACAGTTATGACCTGACCAATAAAAACACTAAAATTAAGCATAAATGCGCCGACCTGTGTCCAGTCAATCTTTAGCATTTGAATCCCTCTTACTAGAATCGCGAAAACAATCATAGCAGCAGCCATAGTTTTCATCAATTTTTTCAAGTCGCGGAGCCCTCTTTCCGCATTTTCGGACGCTTTTTTATTCCACCCCATAAAGGCTTTTGTCATCGCAACCATCGCCGCTATTGTTCCGGTAAACGAAACAAGGAAGACAGTAACTTTTGCAATTGTTCCTCCACTAACTTTTGATAAAACGGCACCTAATACCAAATAAACAGTACCCCAAGCAATAATTGCAGGAACCCATTTCTTAATGATCTCCCACATAATTTTAGAAGCAGAGGTAGGTTCTCCAGCTTTCGGTCCGTCTCGAGCAAGACTTTTAATTGGGCCGCTCTGGGATCCTGATGCTTGCGATACAGGGTCTGTTTGTTGTATTGCACCTCCAATCGGGCCTGCTCCTTTGTTAAACTTTGCTACGAGACCTTGCCCAACGGCGATTGCACCAAATTGTAATGCACCAACTAATAAAGCTTTAGCGAGAGATATCGCAAACAAAGTAGTAAATATCGGAGTTAAATATGGTAAAAGAAACTTTCCAATTGCTTTAATTGCGTTACCAATTCTAGGAGCTAATATTTTTGCCGATTTCTTAATACCTGCAAAAGCTCGTGATAACATGAGAACAGCGGCATCGCCAACCGTTTTGGATTTTCCTTGTAAACCACCGGCTGCAATATCTGCAGCACCATCAAGAGCTTGCGCAATTTTTTCAGCAAGGAAAGGAAGACCATCCATTAGCATAAGACCTACTTTATTAAATAAGTCTATAATACCTTTCCTAAAATGCTCCATAGTTTCGCCAAGACCTGCATCAACAAATGCTTTCTCCATATTGCCAAATAAGTTCTCAATAGCTTTCCTTGGGCTTTTATCCAAGTCTACGAAAAACTGCCTAATGGCAGTACCAATCCCTTTGAACACCAACTCAATCTTGGCGCCTTTACCAACCAGCGAATTCAACCCTTTTACCAAATGACCAAAAGGGCCGGTCGGGGAAAATACAAAATCTAACGTCTTACCTAATGCCTGGCCAGCTTTGTCTACTAGCTTCATTGTAGTTTTAAAGTCTTTAAGTATTTTCTTAAAGTTCTTACTTCTTCTTAGGCCTTTAAACATACCATTAATGAAAATGTCAGTAAAAGATTTTCCAAACGATCCCATTGCTCCGACTAACCTATCAATAGACTTTCCTAACTTCTTAAGAATTTTATTCATAGATTCAGGTTTATCTTTTCCTTTATCAAGAGCGCCCATTGCTTCTTCAACTGTCGAAGATGGATCAAACAATTTCATTGCATCTGCCATGTCCATTCCGGCGATGCCAGCCAAATATTTTCTTTGTCCAATACTTAGGTCAGAGAATGATCTGCCTGTTGCTAAAAACGATTCCCTCAGTTTCATCATTGCGTCTGCTGGGGAGGTATCGGCTAGTTTCATCATCTCAACAGCGTCGATCTGCATTCCAAAAGATTGAGCTGCTTTCGCTGATGCTTCAGCGGCGCCTTCTAGAGTTTCAAAAGTACTGACAACATCGTCAAGGGCTTTTGCTTCAACTCCCAATTTAATAATAGCAGTAGTCGTTCTTTCTAATTCTTGAGTAGATGCGTACGCAAAGAGAGTTAAATTGTTTTTAAGTTGACTGTATACCTTTGCAACAAATCTTACATTTGTCCCAAGATTTTTAGATAGTTTGGATATAGAAGCAATTGATTCGTCAAACGCATCTTTAACTGACCTTCCCATTTGTCTTGCTTCTAATGCCATGTTTCTTATGGTTTCGCCAGACATGCCTAATGCTTTTGTCATCCTAAAGACTTGAGCACCAGCTTCTGAAATTGGTTTTGCCAGGAGATGTAACGCGTTACCCATTTCTTTCATTACTTCAACAGAAGCCTTTAAAGCGTTAGCCAATCCTTTCTTTCCTTTACCAAAAGCATTAGACATTCGCCTACCACCATAAGCGGCATTTCTAGACTCTTTCAGCATGGTTTTGGCTAGATTGACAACTGCGAGTCCTTCGTTCGAAGCTAGATCGCCAAATTCTTTTCTTACGTCATTGTAAGCTTGAGCTAGTTCGTTTCCACCGCCACCTTTTGATGCCATCTTAAAAAAGAATCCAAAAATCTTAAAAGGAATTGAAAGAATAGCTTTACCAAGATTAAAGGCTCCTGACACGAGACTTTTAAACATGGAGATTCCAGCTCCAAAAGTTCCTGTGAATGCTGCGCCCATGCCTTTTGCAATTTGAGATGCCTGGCCAGCGGAGATAGCGTACTTACCTACCTGAACAGTGATTTCTCTCCAATCCCTGATCAGCCTCTTATTTGTTTTTTGGCTTTCTTTTCCAAATCTTTTAGTTTTCTTTTCGGCGTCTTGAGTTGCGGACGTCATGCTTCTTAAAGAGTTTGTTATATCATCCCTTGAAGGAAGTTCCTCAAGCGCTCCTTTTAACTGCCCTGAAAGACCTGCCTGTTTTGACATTTCTTCATTAAGCTGTTTTCTTACTTCCAATTGCTGTCTTAGCACTTGAAGTATTTGTTCATTTGTTGGTAAATCGGTAGCCATAAAATAATTTCTTTAATAAACTTATCTAGTATATAAATATATGAATTTGAAAAAATATCATTAAATTTTATACAATGTCGATACTAGTAATTATTTTATATAGTTATTCTCAACAGTAAATCAAATCACTTACTTACGAAATTACGAAAAAATTTGATTTTCTCAATTTTTTATGTATATTTCCAGAAAAAGACATAATATCAACAAAAGACTCTTTTCCTTTTCCGTGAATCATAACAACTATTCCTGAAAGACCCCACCTTTTGTGTTTAACTAAATTACCAACATCCACAATATAATTATTAAGTTAAACTATTGATCACCCCAAATTAACCAAATTTCTTCATCTGTTCCCCATAAACAATCGCAAGGATCGCATTCGCAAGTATCGCAATAAGATGATAAGCTTTCGTCTTTTTTATTTTTTTTGGGTTTTTCTTTCTTTTTGATCTGCTTTTCTTTTTCTTGCAATTTTTTTAACCTTTCTTTTTTGGTTTGGTTTATCCCACCAACAATCGTTGCAAGAAATTGTATGAAACCCCCCAAGAGGAGGTTCAGCAAGTATATTTACTGCATTTTCATTAGCATAAATTTTCTTTATTTCGCCGTTTACTGGTTTTGTGATATTTTTTTTCTTAAACCAACAAAAATCCCCAACACTAACTTTACTAATTTCAATTGGCATATTAACATTCACTCAATTTTCTATTTCTAATAAAGAAAACTTTTCTTCCAAATTTATCATACAATTCTAATTTACCATTAGATAAGAATAAATTTTTTCTATTTATATAATCTTGATTATCATTATCCGATGTTCGCTCGATCGGCTTTACGGCGGTTGGTAAAATATTTATATTTTTGGAAATTTTCATGTAAACCTTCTTAATTTTGCAGGAACTTGAGCCCGTTGCATTCCTTTAATCGCTCGAGCATCTGGGGTGTTTGAGTGAGCAGCGCGGGAAGCATCTGAATTATTTTTATGAGCTCTTTTCATTTCATCGACAACTCTGTTGACAAACCATTGTCTTTGCCATATAGGAAGTGATCTTGCGCCGTCATATGAAAAACCCATGTAATACATTAGAACAAAAATATATTCCAAAGTATGGATCTTATCATCCGGCGTCAGGCCAAAAAAAGCTTGCTCCCATTGGGAGCGATACCTCCGAATGTTCGTCGCAGTGCGGACATTCCATCCATGACTTCATGTCAATCCCAGGTTCATTATCGTCAAGCCACCTTCTTAGGAAAAGAGAATCTCTTGCAGGCATATTCGAAATAAACATTCCAATTTTTGTTTTGTCCTCAATTCCCTCAATAGAAGTAATCGCGTACTTTAATCTTTGTGTAACCAAATTGTCTGCTTTTGAACCCTGCTTCTTCTTTCTTTCTTCGGTGATGGTAATTTCCCTTTCATCTTTCCCAGTAAGAAATTTAAGCCTTACTCTTTTCTTTGTCACTGGAAGTTGAACTTCAAAAAGATTAATCCCTTCAGCAACTGGAGGTGTTCCAAGTCTCTTTATAGGAAGTTGAGATAGGTCAAAAACTTGTTTACTTTGCTCACCGCAAGCAGGACACTCAACTTTTACTTCGTAATCAGGGCCATAACCAGTAACTCTTAAGGCAGTCATAATTGCATTTCTGTCGCCAATTAACATATCTTCAACATCAATTGCTTTATTTATAATGCAACCTTGAAGTAAATGCGTAATAACAGTTCCTTTTTTAATTAAAGCGCGAGATGTTAAAATATCTTCATCTTTTGCGGTCATTGCCCTAATATCAATTGTTTCTTGACCAGACATAGCGCTGTCTTCTGGGTACACCAGACCTTTAGACGGTAAAGGAACAGCTTCTACTGGAACTTCATAACCAAAATCTTCTGACATAACATTTCTTGACGGCATGCCGCGCATACCTCCAAATATTTCATTCGAATCCCTAGATGACATAAATAAACCTCTCATTAATTCTAGTTATATTATATTATCACAAATTAGAAATGAATAAAATAAAATTAAAAAAAATGAAGGGAATTTCTTCCCTTCACTATAAAAGATAATTTATAAAAATTTTAATTTAGTACTGAAGTACGCAATTATCAAATTGTAATGTTAGCGATATATCCGCAGGATCTTCTGAATCGTACGATAGGTCACCAAAGTTTGCTTCTGTAAGGAATGCTCCTTTGATGTCCCAAAGTTCAACAACGGTTCCAACTGGATCTAATAACTTTAGTTGGCAATCTCTCTTATAGAAATCTGCATAACCAGATCTACCAGACACTGATTCAAAATGTGTTCTTACCCATTCCATTACTTGCTGAGCTCCTGATGGAGCAATTGGATCATGTAATGTAACAGACATGGTTCCAAATTTTGTTTTACCAGCAATATATCTGGTTGAGTTAATAAACGGTATTTCTTGCGAAGTTGTTGACATCGTTGGGCGCGCTGCTGACTTTACCAAGAAAGCATCGACTCCTTCCATTGCGAACACCCATCTAAATTTTCTTTTTGGCTCAAATTTGTTAGGTAACATTGAACTAACTGATAAGGTTTCTGCCATTTTTATTTCTCCTGTGTTTTCTCAAAAATGTTATTTTATAATCCTTCAGCGCCTTGATTTGTAACGACAAAGTCTAGCGAGATGAATTCGACAGAGCTTGTAGGCTGTACGAATATTTTCCCTCTAATGGTATTGTTTTCAATATCGGCTTGCGTTGTTGTCGATGAATCAATCACAACTCTAAACCGTTCAATACCTTGACCCAATTGGACTGGGCCAAGAATGTCGTTACACATTTTGCTGAATTTTGCTAAGGTTGATTCTCTATTTTGTTCAAACAGAATATCGTTTGATGCAACCCTAACTTTTCTTCTAATATCTATAAGCAATCTTCTAACATTGATTCTATCTAAAGCATTCTGTGCCCTAAGCAATGTTTTCTGGCCGTATACAACAGGACCAGAGGCATTTCCTGGTCTGTATATCGGGTTAATTCTTGCGCCATATAATCTTTCGACGTTAGAATCATTTAATTGCGTGAATTCCTCAAGCGCACCTTGAGACCTTCCTCGTGTGAAACCGGCCGGTGCGAACCATGGGGCTCCAATTCTATCGTTAAGTCCGAACGCTCCCAGTATCGCTACGGAAGGAGGGCAATCTACCATCTGTGCATCTGGGTTATCAATTGTTCCTTGCGCTGGATCAACAACGGTTCCTGCTGCGCCGTCAAGTTTTAACGATACATCTGGAAAATACGCTGCTCCGAATGATGAATCTAAATTCCTTTGTGAGAACTTAGTGACAGTATTTCTAACGTGAACGTCAGAGATTCCGTTGGTTTTCGGAACGTATATATTATCGCTTGTCAGGGACCCCGAAAGCAATTCATCACCTACATCGTATTGGTTAATATCCATGATATAGAATGCATCAAATCTATCCTCAACTTTCCGAAGCGTATAAGTAGTAATTTCTTCTGCTCTTATCCCCGGTAACGCAAGTAACGAAATAGATGTATTAGCTTTTTCCGACATAATATTAACAGCTTGCCTATACGCATTAATTGTCGGTCCGCTTTCAATCCCACCTAAGTTTGTTTTATCGGTATTTTGTTCTCGATATGCCTGAGTTGTGGATAAACTATCCATTTCCCTAACAAATTTATTAGTACCATCAAAACCTCCTTGGAAAGGAACCAAGAATTGAAGATAAGGAAGGTTCTCTGTCACTAAATCAACTGTAGGATCGAGAAATCTTCTCTTTGAGTTGTCGGAATGAAGGGTTGGGATAACACCATCTCTCCTATATCTCGCTAAAGACCATCCAGCTTTATTTGCATTTTGGATTGTGTTTTGCTCTATCACGTTATTACTATCTACCACAACTTCGATATTTTCCAAGGTAAACCCATTATTGCAAAATCTATCTGAGTTGTAAATAGTTCCATTTAAATCCTGCTCACCGGGATTCTCGCCAACCCAAGCCTGTTGGCCGTCTCCATCAAACAATGGGAAGTATCTTGACCAACTGTGAACACCTCCAAGTGGGAATGTTGTACCTATACCGCCACTGTTGGTATATGTTCCTGGAAGTCCTTCATCTCTATCGGGATTAGTGGAGGATCCACGATCTTGGTTTTCCATATTTTCATATAGAGCTCCCCAATATCTTTCTTTCTGAATTTTGATGTTTGCATTAGAACCGGAAGTGCCATTGAAAATTGATTCTCTCAATGGGAATGGAGGTTGCTGAGCAAACTGTAACATTCCAGCTGTTGTATGAGCCGAAAGAGAACCAGAACCAGCGACATGAGATGCCGATAGAACCGAGAGTTCGCCTTGAGCAGCAAACTTACCGATTCTTGCAACTTCTGCAGAGGCCATTGCCATCCCACTAAGAGGAATTGGATTACCGAGAATGGCAGAACCAGAAGTTACCAAGTGGTAAACACCACGGAAACCAACAGGAACTGCAGTTGCAGATATTTCTTTATCTTCAACAGCGTCTGATATTTCTACGCGTATATATGGGTTTGTATTTCCATATAAACCATCAACCACAATTCTTTGGCTTCCAGTTTCTTGATCAAAATCATACCTAGTATGTTGAGTACCAATTATTTTACCAATGTAATTTTCATCATCGGGGTTAAGCGTTAAGCCAGTTGCCGAATAAAAGGTTTGAGTTGGATTGGCGGGGCTATTGTGTAACGATGGTGGCGATTGAATACCTAAAAGTTTAAGATCAAACGTTCCATACTCATTTGCAGGATCTGTTGAAGCTTTTACATTACTAATCGCAACTTTAAAGGTACGCCCGGGAAGCTCTCCATCGTCCAAACTGTGAACTCTAAAAAGATCGACGCCAGTAGTTCCACCAAATCTTTGCGAAACAATAGTTGGAGTAGATGCATGCCTAAATCTATCTCTGAAGTTTTCAAAGTTAGGAAGATAAGAAGTAGATGTATCCCTACCTCCAGAACCACTTAGCAAGAATGCGATGTGCTCATTAGATGCTCTTTGGTTTGAACCGTGCAGATTCCACGACCAATCAGGAACAACACCGGATCCAGTGACTACAGCTTCATTATCATATACATCGTAATGAGAGTATAGCAAATGACCTTCTTCTTCTATCTTGGCAGGATCAGTATTTAATACTGCGCCGATGTAATTGGAGGAAAGAGGGTTAAAATCTAAATCAATTTCTCTTTTATTCTGCTCTCCTTCTTCTCCGTGACCGTTTAAAAACAATCTAAAACTAGCGTTTCCATCAACTGATGAATTAACCTGACCAACCGGGGCTCCCGGGATTAGGTCCGTTCCATATAAGTTTCCAGTCTTAGTCCCTGCTGAAGTTCCCAGATCGTAATATGTTGCTTTTGCTTTTTGAACAGTGGAAGCTGCCGAAGAGTGGAATGAACACGACAACGACGGAACAACTCCGGACGGAACCATTAAAACACCCCGGACTATTGGAACTGCACCACCAGTTCCTCCTGTAAAGTGATCTGCGCCTGCTACTCCAGTTCTTCTAGAAACCATCTGCCCATAACCGAATATCGAGTTTCCTCTTGTTCCGTTGGTTGTATGATTGACAGTTAAAGTAACCTGGCCGGCACCTGGAGATGCGGCGGCAGCTGTAAACAACCCATCTCCAACGCCAGTATTAACGAATGTCCGACCGACGAATACTCTTCCTGTTCCGGGTCCAGCTTCGGCGGCACCAGCAGGGGTTGGGCCGAGAGCGTGAACAGCGCCGTTGAAAACGGCGGCGAGGTCAGTTGCATTCTGAGCAGCGGTAGTGTTATTTTCCATGCCAATTGCGGCAAAACCATCTTCCTCAGCGGAGTAGACAAGTTCTTCCAGATTTCCGTGGGTGGAATTTTGAATAATTTTTATTTTCAAAGACCCAGAAGGTAAAGCGGAATCTGCATGTCCATCTTGGTATGTTTGAGCAACGTTTCCAGGAATACAATGCACTGGTACTTCAATAATTGTTTCTTGTGTAATAGCATCATCTCTACAACCATTTGCATCTAACACAAAAGTGGCTGCTTTGTTCGCTGCTTGTTGTATCCCAGCAGAGCTAAAGACCCTACTGTGAGATTCCGACATAAAGCAACCTAAGAAATAAGTTCTTCCAAGAAGACCATTTGGTTCTTGAGAGGATTTATTCTTTTCAACCTTACCAGAAGGTTGGCATATTTGAGAACCTACTACGAAGCCAGCATGTTTAACACCTCCAACTGGTGTTTCTGAAGCTTCATCCGCGGTAGATAATCTTGCTTTACCATCACCAGACCCTAATACCCTTACGTATGTTAGAGCTGATTGGTTTCTCATCCATGCTCGAGCCGCCAAAGTTCCAAAATGTTTTTGATCTACCGGACCAAACCTTTGGATAAATGCCTCTATGCTTCCTACCGTTATAGGTACGAATGCTGGACCTTGAGTTGATGTCCCAATAATCCCTGCCGGAATTCCCTCAATAGCGCCAGGCGTTGTTGGGGCGGACAAATCTCTCTCAGTGGCTTGCACGCTCGGAAATTTAAATACTTGTTCTGCCATGTTTTAATTCTCCCATGTTCTATATAATATCTATTAGGTAAATGAAACTCCACCCTTGTCAATCACAAAATCTATCGCAATAAATTCTACTGCCCGGGTTGGGACGATAATAATTCGACCATTTAGCTTATGATCTAACCTATCTTGTTCCGTATTGTTTGTGTCATCCATGACTACCTTGAATTGTTCAATCCCTTCCAACAGTTGTATTGTTGACAATTGAGGGACAACCTGATTTACAAATCTTGTCCTTGTGAGAGGGGTGTTTGGTTCAAATAATAATCTTTGCGCTATTGTTCTAACCTTTCTCTTTACGTCGATCATTAGTCTTCTAACGTTAACGCGATCCAGGGCAGATTTAGCAACTTGCAAATTCTTTTGTCCGAATATTACGTAATTCAAAGTTCCATTCTCGTTGGTTAAAGTAGCAATTGGATTAATTCTTGCGTCGTATAAGTCGTCTCGATCGGCTGCATACAATCTTGTACTTGTTCCGATCACGAACGAAAGATCACCTCTACTAAATCCTGCAGGAGCAAACCAAACAGAATCTCCAGTTGCAGCAAATCCTCCAATGGCCGCCAAAGATGCAGGAGCATTGATCCTCTGATCTGTCGGAGGATTACCAGTTCCAGGAACCGGTGATGTTATCCTTACGTCTGGGTAGTATGTAGCAACATAGTTGTTATCAATGCTTCTGTTGCTGAAGTTTTGAACTGTTCTAGTTATGTGAGGTGTTCCCTTCTTAAATAATCTATTGTTAGATTTGTCATATGAAGGTATATCCATAATGTACATCATCAACGAGTTGTTTTTTACTTTTTCACCAGCAAAATCCGTGATCTGAGGGTCTCTTATCCCGGGCGTTGCCAATAATGTTGCTTCAGATTTAATTTTGTCAGTTAAAATATTGATTGCTGTTCTATATGAAGAAACTACGTTATTGTTAACTCCAGTACCGGACATTGTTCCATCGTCCGTTCCTTTTAAACCTAATCCCCCAACAAATGTTGTTCTAGCTTTTCCTCCAGGTTCAGTGGATGAAGCGCGATCATTAAGATAGAAATTATCCCTATCTAAGAAGTTGGTCCCATCAAACCCTCCGTAGAAGATATTGGTAAACTTACTATAACTTTGGAATTTGTTAAAGTGGAACGAAGATGAAGCAAATAAGGTAGCTAACGTTATTCTTTTCTTTAAGTCAGAAGCAATATCGGCGGAAGTAGCCAAAGTATCACGAATGGTGTAATTTTGTACTTCAGGAGATCCATTTCTAATATATGTAGCGTTTAGCATGTGCACTGGTGCTGATGCTGTAATGTAAGTAATATGATTATTTGAATCTAACATATCCCCTAAAGCCACTCTTGCCAAAGTAAATTTGTTATTATTAAATGCGTCTTTACCAGATCCAGTAACCAGAGTATCTAATTTTTGAATTCCCATAAACTTTGTATAAGATTCAACAATTGGATTGATTTTAATCAACTCATCGTTAGGTAAGTAAGGCGCGTTGGATCCGTCTGCCGTTCCATCATCTGCCTTTGCTATATGCCTTTCGTTCTTTACTCCCCAGTAAAGGTTTGATTTTACTGTTTCGGCATCGCTTGACTCTCCAATAAATCGTGGAGTAGTTGAAACTTTACCCAACGTAGCTTTATATCTAAATGGAAGCGGTGGAAGAATGGAACAAGATAAAGCATTCCCCATACCAGCTACACTTCCGCTTGACCATTCACATTTAGTTAATCCATTTGCTGATGCGTGAGCAGCTGGATTGTGAGACAGTCTTCTAATGGAACCGCTTACCAGTGCTGACCTTAACCATTTTGATGTATTTTGATAGGCACCACTACCAGAAACAATCCCATGCTGAGATCCCATTGATAATGAACCAGAAGCTGAGTCCGTTAGCGAATCATTTGTCTTTAGTACTGGGATTCCCCTAAACCCAAAAGGAACGGCTGTTGCTGGAACTAGACCTTTCGTTATCGCTTCGGATATTTCAACTCTAATTATTGCAGATTTATTTGGGAAAGTACCTTTTCTAATAATCCTTCTTTCTTCCTCAAGATCAGCGTCATGATTAAAGTAATATTTAATGTCTCCGATTAACTTTCCAATAAACCTATCTGATCTTGGGTTTAAATTACAATTTGGATACGATTCCAAAACCCTTTGACTAGAATCGGTATCGTGAAAGGCTCTTACTTGAACGTCGAAAGAACCATAAGGGTCCGAGCTATCTATCGGAGCAGCAAGATTAGCAATAGATATTTTATACTTTGCGTTTTCTCCAGAACCGTCGCCAAGTGTTTCAAAATGAAACAAGTTATATTCTTTAGAACCAAAAGGTTGCGATATAAAAGAAGTTGTTCTTGGAGTTGTATATCGACCATCAAATCTTCCAAATAAATTTAGGAACGATGAATCTTTGTCAACCAATTGATATGAATCACGAGTAAAATCACTTTGTAGATCGTTGTTGGCTCCAAAAGCTGAACTATCTCCAGTCGGTTGATCGGAAATCCGTCGTGAAAGTTTATTTGCAAACGATGGTAGGTGAGACCCGGATGCAATCATAACGGAATCTCTGTCGCCTGAGATGGAAGCAACCACGTCATCAACAGGAAAATGATTATAAAGCAAATGGTGCTCAGTGTCAAAACGATTAGGATCAGTGTTGAGAATTTTTGAAACGTAGTATTTACTATCAGGATCTAAAGAAGCTGTTAATATTCTAAGACCTTGTACCCCATCATCGTTATCAAATTTTGATCCAAGAGAACATGATAATGATAACTTAAATAGTTTTTGGGTTTTATTTTCCCAAGTTGAAGTAACTGTTGCTACATCATCTAAGTTTGAATTCCATCTTCCATTTTCCTTTCCATGAGTATTATTGTGAAGGTCATGAACGTAAAAAGTAGATCCAGTTGAAGTAAAGAGGACTGCACGAACAAGATGCACGTTTTCAGTTCCGCCAGAGGAAACTGAATAAGAGTCATTGTCGGTAAATATTGGGTTACCATAATCTATCGTAGCAGGAACTTCGTGCTTAGCACAGATAAATTGTACGGCGCCAAATTTCTTTGATGATTCAGGATCTCCATAAGATGCAGTGACTGGAGCAATTTTTAAACCTGCTGATTTAACCGTACCTAGATTTTTGGTATTAAGTACGTCAGCGGCTGTCCTATTGGCACCGGCTCCGAGAACCCTTACGTATGTGCAAGCGGTTCTATTTGCAAGCCATTTTTCTACAGCGTAGGGCCCGAATCTCTCTTTGTTTTTTGACCCAAAAATTTGAAGGAAAGTATCCATATCCCCTACTTTTATAGGAACAAAAGCTGGACCAGATTCGGCTGACCCAATAACTCCCATAGGCTCTCCTGTTATGGTTTGCCGAGGTTCATTTAATACAATTTCCCTATCAAAAAATCCTGGGGATCGAAATATTTGTTCTGCCATTTAGAATTCTCCTAGAATGCATTTCTTTTATGTATTTGCTAATACTATTTAATTATTTGATTAAAACTTAAAAAACCTATTTATCTCTTTATAAAAGACTCGGTAAAGATTGTTTCTCCTTTACGCCTATTCTTTGAAACCACTTTCACAACCCTCTTCCTCACGGATCCGTCAGAAACAGAAACAAAGTCTTCCGCAAATTGTAGCTCTTCGTTGTCGGAATATCCTCCAACCGAAGTACCTTTATCAATTTCATTATCTGAAGAAACTCCTGTTGATCCTCCAACCCTATCCGATTGTATTTTATCTAGTTCTAAATCTTCCAATAAAAATTGGTTAGGGTTAGTAGTTCTCGGTCCCCCTTTTGAAATTTCTTCTGGTATGTCACCGTATGTCATATCAAAAGAAATAGAAGGAAGCGAATAATGTTTCCTAACAGCTGGTTTTGCTCCAGGATAAGAAGGATTTATTATGTAGCCAGTAGAAGTTAACGTAAAAGAATATCTTATTATTCTTTCCTCATCTGTAAAATCGTCGTAGTTACTTTCAGAAGATAAAGAACTATCGACAAATGCAGTAAACCAATATCCTTTATCTGATTCAACCTTAAACGACCTGCTTGGAGTGTGAGTGTATGATGACATTATTTTTGTAACCATATCATTCATTTGCTGTGTGTATTGACACCACAGCGTAATGTCGTATGATGCTTGAAAAAACTTAGGAGACGCAACAGTAATTATTTCGTATATGTGGCGACTATCCAATGACGGTTCAAGCAAAGTAGTAGTGTCTGTTGTTGGCTGCGAAAAATTTCTTACAGCGAATCTTCCTGCAATTGCTGGCCCGGAAGTTGAACCAGATACAACATGCGACCGGTCTGACGGGATGTTATCTTGGTTAGAAATACCAATTTTATTTAATACAGCTTGATATTCAGGATCTCTTGATGATAATTTTCTTCTTATAACATGTTCAGGAATAGCATCGTTTATCCCTGTACCTCCAGATGGTCGTTGTTCTATGTTAGACCTCATGATAGATATAACAGGTAAAATAAGAGCTCCAGTTCTATCTCTGATTGGTTGTTTTCTTCTAAGAACCGCAAATCTTTCACCGGTTGCGAATATAACTGGTACTTTATTTACATCTCCGTTTAATTCATATTCAAAAGATAATTCTTTATCAAACAAATTAAAAATTGCTCTGTCTAAATCCTCAATCGTACACGACGGCAAAGTGAATTCATCAGAAAATTCTCCTTCGTATCCAGTCCCTATAGAAAACGGACTATGCTTTTGATTTTGTTTAGTTGTCATTATCAATTACCATCATAAAACGAAGATTTACTACTTCCTGATTTTTTAATAATTTTAGGTTCAGACAGAGGAGGATCAATAATTCCATCTTGAACCAATTGTCGTTTATCGTTAGTAGGACCTAACTCATTTTCGTTATTTCCTCTTTGCTGATGGAACTCATCCTGTGTTGCGTCTTTATCTCCGTACTCTTCGAGTGTTGGACCTATAGGTGTTTTATTAATTTCGCCACTTCTTGCTTGCCTACATACTAGCTTTAAACCAGTAACATGTTCAATTTGACCAAATATAGATTTATCGTAAACTATAGAGGTAACCTCAAAAAAGTTATCTCCATAAGATATGTAATCACCTTCTCTTACGTTTATTTCCTTATCTAACACGTCACGGTAATGAAAATGCGCGTCAAGTTTTGCTTTCTTTTCATACCCAAAGTTATCAGTTTTAGTGTCATCTGGATTCCAAGTCACTCTACATTCTACTTCAATAGGAGGATCAAATATTTTTTCAATAGATTCTTCATAAACATCGTGCACGTCTGAAACGTCATCTCTTACTGAGTAGTAATATACTTTTTGGCCGAGGACATCTTTAACTATCTCTTTGTTGAGATCAGCTATTAAATCTATTTCTCTGCTAGTAATAAATAATCTTGCCATAAAGTTCCTTACCCAATAACGATTCCCTTACCAACAGGCATAGGGATTGTTTTTAAAATTCTTTGCATATTTTCTGCTTGGTTAGCATCAGACTCCATTAATTTATCATATGTAAGAGTATCTAACATTTCTCTCAAATTTTCCGTTAGGCTGCTTTGGTCGTCTCTTCCTTGCGACACCAAATCCGATCCATTTAGCGTTAAGTCTCCATCGGAAATTGGGACAGACGAAAATTTAGATCTCACCAAACCAAGAAGTTCTTTTGACAGAGCGAGAGTATATTGCCTAATCCATTGATGACCCATTGAATTGATATTTGAATATGTCAAATTACCAAAAGGAACATTTGCCGGGCTGTTCGCTCCGGTGATTGAATCATCTTCATACGGAGGGTTGTGAATATCAGTCGAAAACCCTACTCGAAAAAATAACTTTCCTGGAGATTCTCCGGTGGGTTTTGGAAATATCCTGATTTTTGTCCCCATAATTTTATATGAATAATTGCTTTTCCTTACTCTATTTGACACTTTCATTTGTCCTGCTCGAAGTATATCTTCAAACACAGGAAGAACATAAAACGCAGTTTCTGGGGTAAAAGATTCAAACGAAAACTCGTTGTTCAAATAATTAATAGCAGAAGTTGTATCAAAAAACCTATATGCAGCCTGAGGACTAAAATGATAAACCTCCCAAATTCTAAGCTTTCCTTTTGAGGATCGATTAGAAACTATGTTATCCCCATTGGAGTCCTGGAGAGATGAGTATATATCATAATCTTGAACGTTTTGAATCAAACTTATAGATCCACTTACCGTATTATATGAACCTCCTACGCCAGTTTCTGCTATATAAGGTTCGGCTTTTCTCATTAAAAATTCCAAAGTATCTCTTGGGTAAAGAGATTCTGATCCTGTCATTGATCCAGTAGATATCCCCAACAAATTTGATAACTGAGATTTTGTTGTGTATTCGTTTATTAGTTTACTATATTCAAATGTTGCTTCTTCAAAGCACGTCCATATCTGTTTTCTAGTCAATTCTACAGATAAAATATCGTCCCCTAGTTTTCTTTTAACAAAAGGTATCATTGCGTCTGCATGGGTTTGGAACGCTGAATCAGAATCAAACTGACCAAACGGTGTTGGTGACGATGTTAATGAAAACTTTGGCATTGTTGTCATCTCTCCTATATCGGTAAATAAATATTGAAAAAAATTTGAAACTTACAAATGATATATCGTGAAAAATCCCGCAATAATTACGGGTGAATGTTAATAATAGGAAATTATATTTTTTCTTTTTCGTATATAATTATTTGTCAACTTTTAAAAAACAAAAAAAGCGCCTTATAAAAGGCGCTTTCTAGGAAAGTAAAAATTTTAAAATTTTAAACTTTTGCTCTCTTCTTTGCGTAATCCCACCTCTTCGGTTGAGATGTTCTTGCAAAAATTTCTAAAGCTTCAACTTTTTTCGCGAAAGACGCAGGTTGTTGTTGAGAACTATTAGCACGACTTGCCAAATCTAAAATCTGATCTTGCAACAAATTAAGTTTTTGTTCCAAAGGACCTATATCAATATTAGACGAAGAAGATTTTTTTGAAATTTCTTCTACTGCTGTCTTTAATTTGCTAATTTCGTTTTGGGCTTGTACCAGTTGATCTTTAACAGAGTTTAATTCTGCAACATTATCATTAGTTGCAACTTTAGCGGTTACTGGTTTTTTACTTCTTGATGTAGCCATGTTTTCTCCTTATGATTTTGCTAACATGTGAACGACAGTTGATTTGTGAACACCATCGTTGTCGGCATCGGTGTCAAGAACTGTAATCTCTAAACTTCCAGATGCTTTGTTAGATGCAATTTGTTGGGCAGTAAAACCAGTGAGGGTTCCACCTGGGTTTCCTAAAGCAAAGAATCTTACTGCAGTTTGTGAGGGATCTGCTCCAATAAGAAGGGATTGTGCTGAACCTGAAGTCACTTGTGAAAATATCAACGAAACGTTTCTTCCAATACCACCAACCTCGTAATCTGATCCCGAAATAACAACATCGCCATTAATAGAACCGGTCATTACAAACGTTGCGTGCCACCCCTGTTGATCAACTGGGAATGTAATGGTTCCACTACTTGACCCAAGAACAATTGTTTTTCCACTATCTTCCACTCCTAAAGAGGCAGATGGAGAAGCAACAGAAAAATCAATGTACCTTGTTGCTTTTAACTGACCAGATACAGTACCTTCACCAGGTTGTTGGAAAAGGCCTTTCTCTGGCGTAATTAGTACTTTTGGCATAATTATTTCTCCTAAATATTAATCTTTTGTAAACACTGTAGCGTTTATTCTTCCAATCAATGGCGTTGCATTTGACCGAGCTCCTGCTCCAGCAGTTCCCATTCCTTGTGTAACTTCAATAATTACGCTGTCTCCGACATTTTCTGCAGATTGGTCGAATGTAATTGTTTTAAACGTTTGCGCAGTAACGCCAGATCCGGCGTCATCACCTGCAACAATAACCGGCAGAATGTGAACTTCTCCACCGTCAATTCCTGCATTACCTGTAGAACCTGACAACAGAACGTCCCCTACCAGAGAGCCAGTTGTTACAAAAGTTGCATGCCAACCTGTATGAGATATTGGGAATTCAATCGTTCCATTACCTCCACCAATAACAATTGTTTTTCCACTGTCAGCTAAAGTTAAAGGAAGGTTCGTTTGTGTAAGAGCATCAACTTTTAATACTTCTTTTAATTGTCCAGACATTGTTCCTTGACCTGATGTCTGATGTAAACCTTTTTGAGGTGTAACTAGAATTTTTGGCATAATTTTTCTCCTTTATAGAATTTGGTTTGTCCACAAGATTCCAATGCAAACGTGTGGGATCCGTCATTATGCATGCACTGGGCTTGTTAATATATATTAGATGATTACACTATTAATCTATTAAATACTTAAATAAAGAGACTTAATAGCACTGTCAATATGTCTTGGAAGTACAAGAGGAGGAAATTCTTGAATTTTATGAGGCCATTGTTCAAAAACCTCAACATTTTCATTCCCAAAATTTGATTCTTTTTTAATTTTGGTTAACTTCCATTGCGGTTTATGTCTTATTGTTCCATACACGGTTTTGTAAGATGAACTCAGTATATCTCCTTTGTTATCATACAATACCATGTTAATAGTTGCGTACTTATCGCTCACAACTATGTCTGTTTTCATAACCCATATACCTTCTTCTACTCCACATTTCAATGAATTCAATTGCCATTCGCAATCGCTCTTAAACCCAACATTGTCTGGAGTCCATATTCTAATTTTGCCATCGTAAACAAGATGAGCTAAATTGTAATTAATACGATGTTCTAAAGTCCCAGTTTTTGCTCCAATCGTATACATTGTCTTATTCAATTGAACCGAAGTGCCTGTGACAGCATCCATGGTGATTGTAGCTGGGTCAATGTAAATTGTTTTATCGCCTTGCCAGAAGTCAGCATCGCCATATCGATCACCTGCCACAGCGTTACAAATAAAAGTATAAAGTAAACATAAAAAAAACATTAACATCTCCAAATGAAAAGGCAGCTGGAACTTGCATTCCAGCTGCCCGTAATTTAACTATTTAATATCTAGTTTAGATAACATTCATGTCCATACAAGTTACAGTTCCGTAGAAATCTGCTCGAACCATTTTCTTACCGTAACGAGTCATAACACCTTTTCTTGGGGTGAAATCCTCTGGTTGGAAAATAGTAGGAGTAACAATCAGTGGAACATAAGGTGCGTAGACATATCCAGTTTCAAGATATGATCCACCTTTGTAACCAACAAGAACTTTGTTACGTGGGAAGTAAGGATCTTTGTAAACAGTAAAGCGGTTACTTAAAGTACCAACTTTTTCTGCACCGATTGAAAACGGAGTTCCAACCTGTCCATCACCATCCAAGCTATATGAAGGCCTGTACATAACTGAAGATTCCATTATAGTAGCAACATCAGGACCTACAACGATAAAGTTTGCTGCTCCTCTAAGGGTCTTGCGATGAATTGTGTTTGCAACATCAATAATGGTTTCGGTAAGAGTTTCATACCATTCTCTAACCGTGCCAGAGAAAGTAGGTCCACCTTGAAGAGAAGAAGCTCTTTCTTTTGCGATACCATTAGTTTTATTAACAAACTTACCAGGAATTCTAGACCAGTAGTAGTTAGCTCCTTTTGCTTGAGTAAGGAGATCGTTAAGAATCTCTCTGTCAAGTTCCAAAGCAATTTGTTCGGAAAGAATCTGAGTAAGTTCAACTTCTGCATCCAAGCTATGATATGCATTAAGATCTTGCGCGAGTTCTGGTGTCCACTTAGCTTTTAACTTACGTGAAACTGCAGTAACTGCGATTGATTCAATTTTAATATCAATTTCTGGGATTGATGGAGATTCGGCGCCGGTTGTTGTTCCGTGTTCAAACACAGGGCTTACAATAGAACCATTATCAAAATCAACTGCAGTTGCAGGTGATTTAACGAATGATATACCTAAAGAATCACCGATAGTGTTTAATGCTACACCTGACACAGTGCTTGCGCCTTGCTTACAAATAGTAAGAAGAGCAGCGTTGCTAGTTGAAGCAGTAATCAAAGGATCAACGGTAAAAGTGCTTCCATCGAAAGTACCTAATTGGTTCAATCTTCTAACGTTCTTAATATCGTTTCCACCTTGGTAGGTTCCACCTGGTTCGGAAAGATAAATGTCTTTATCAGCTCCACCGCCAGCAGCGTAGATCGCGAAGTCTTTCAACATCGTGAAATCTGCATTAGCATAATCAGTTGCAGAACCAGATACACCGAGAACAACAGCTACCCATTGTTCGCTGCTTAAATCAATAGCGTCAGAAACTTGAGGGTCAAACTGAAGTAATTTACCGTCAGATCCAGAAGTTCCTAGTCTAGAGAAAGAAGCTAAAGATTGTGAGTTACCTGCGCCAAAAGAACCAATTGCAAGAACGTTAGCCCCTTCAATATTGTCATGAACGCGAGAATAACCTGAACCAGCAAGATCATAGTTTCCGCCAACGGCGCTTGATCCAGTTCTAACAGCTTTTCCAACTGGGTTATTATAAATAGAACTACCAGAAGTATAAGTAGCGCCACCATCAGCAGATGAATCCATAGCGTCTCCACCAACGACAGTACCGTAAGTATAATCTAAGTAAAAGAGCAGGCCAGATGGCAAGCTCATTGGTTGGATTGAAACCAACTCATTTGCGACTAATCCGCCGAATACACGACGAACTATTGGGAATGCAATGTTTTGAAAACCGCGGATGTCAGAGTTTGCAGCGGTACCAGCACCTAAAGTGTTAGCTTCACGCAAAGCTTGAGCAGCTTGGTTTTCTAAAAGCATTGCCATGTTTTCACGACCAACGCCATTAAGACCTCTAAGAAGTCCTGTGCGCGACCATTTTTCAACTAATTGACGATTCTGAGCACCCAAGTGTCTTTGGCGAATGCCCTCAGTCAACTGCTGTAATGAAAATTTTGACATAATGATTTCTCCTTATTAATGTCGGATTATTTCTTTGAGTTGATGCCTGCGAGGGTTGCCCATCTATCAATGTGGCCGTCATTTGCTGGAGCTGATCCAGACCGAAGCGACTTTGAAGATGATCCGAGCGTCCTTGCGCGAGATTCATTAAGAGAATTTTTTGATCTCTTATTCAGTGTCTCAGTAAGGCTTTTATAAAGCAACTTAGTTTCATTGAGCGTCTTAGCATTATCAATAGCTTCAACAATTGCTCTTTGTTGCTTTGAAGTTAGGTTTCTGTTTTGCATAAGTTTATTAACATATAATAACTTTGCATTGAACAGATTCATTTTCTTAAGTTCGTTTTTAGCAGCTTGCTCACGTCGTTTTGACTCAGCCAACTGTTTTCTAAGAATACGATTAAGTTTTCTTTCTGCGATTGCTTCACCGCCTCCAAAACTTGGGGCAGCTGATTTTGCATCTCCGCTTGCGTCAGGAACTTCACCAAGTTCTTCAGCTAAGGCGTTAAGAAGGGTGTCTTCGTCAACATCAACGAACATTTCATCGCCGGCTTCACCGCCTCCAAATTGAGACGCCATTTCTTCGGCATCGCCTTCTCTAAGCAAACGACGACGACGTTGAAGTCTAGACTCACCTAATCTTCTTCTAGGAGATTGGCGACGTGATCGACGAAGTCTAGCGATTTCACGGCGAAGCATTGATTCTGAAATTTCCATAACTGTTTCATCATCATCTTTTTCATCTTTATCAGCTTCCTTCATCTTTTTCATTTCGTCTTTCTTCTTTAACTCATCTTTATCAGCTTCGTGATAAGCTTCGTCTTTATCAGCTTCACGCATCTTTTGCATTTCGTCTTTTCCTTTATGTTTCATTTCGTCCTTTTCCATTTCTCGGACCATTGCATAAACTTCTTCAAGATCTAAATCATCATCATCATCATCATCGCCTGTTTCAGGAGCATCCTCTTCAGGTTCTCCTTCTACAGAAATCTCGAGACCTGATTCAGGTGCGATTGCATCGATCAATCCTTGAAGTTCCATTTCAACTGTGTCTGTATCTAAATCTTGGCCAGCCGGTTCTTCGCCAGGATCACCTTCTTCGGTGGCCGCAGCGTCAACGGTGAGGCCAAGATCTTCCTCTTGTTCAAAAAGCCATCCACGACGGCGGTATTTTCTTGGCATAAGTTCCATCTCCTTTATGGTTTCATTAATTAACGTATTTATTTTTTTTGCATCTTTTGCAGTTGGAAGTTCATATTCTCCGAGATTATTAGTTTCGGAAATTAACTTATTATAAATTGTATTTATTTTCGTGTTTAATTTAAAGTTCGGTTTACGGGATTCTAAAATGCTTTTTAAAGCAATAGCATTTTTTCTAATTTTATTTATTCGAGAAATTCCTTCTCTTAAAGTCATTTTGTCGTTAACGTTCAAAACCCTTCTAAGCATACTTAAAGAGTTTATGTCTATTTCCATTAACTTATCTTTTGAATTTCCTTCAACAGTTATGTTAATGTTAACATTTTTGTTATCTTCCTCTTCGGATTCTTCTTCTTCCTTCTCAGGGGCCTGAAGAATTGTTTCAGGCTCTGATTGCAAATCAATTAAACCATCTGGCATTTGGTCTTGCATGGCAGATTCAATGTCTAAATCTAAATCTTCTACATCGCCGCCTAACTCATCGCTTAATTCTTGTTCTATTAAATTTCTAATTCTAGGAGTAACTGCTTCAATAATTTTATTCTTAGCATTCTCCTCCGCCATCATTTTAAGCTTTTTAGCCTCAGCTATAGCTTCATCATATAAATTAGTTGTCATAAACCAAATTCCTTAATGTTAGATCCATATCATATAAATATCATCTACGAGAGATAAATTCTATTCTATTGTTATTTTATTAATTTCTTTTTGAATTTTGCTGCCTCTTTTTGGCCTGATTTCTCTTTCTCCGAGAACGTTCCCCTTTAGATTCATGATATCTTTTTTCACGTAACTCTTTTATTATTCCTGATTTTTTCCATTTTTTAAGAAACATTTTCAATAGAATCTCGTTAGAAACAGACGTAGGCATGTTTCTTTTATCTTTTCCTTTAAATCTTATATCCTTTCTCGAAACTCCAAAGTTGAATTTCATAATGCCTCCTGATTAGAATGGATTAACTTAATTAAATATCTTAATTTTTCAAGATTTTTATCTTCTTTAGGAACATCTCTATGATTTATCCCTTTTGTCCAACCTTTCTTTCCACCGGTTGGGAGTGTTTTATTACTATAACTAGTAAAACCTTTTGTTTTTGATGGGTAAGTTCCACCAGAAACAGCTTGCTTATTCTTATATAAATCAGGAATAGGAGACATATGAGTTGACGCTTCGCCAATCATATTCATTTTTCTCATAAAATCACCCTGAGAACCAGCGTCGGCTGATTTAAAATTTAATGCGTCAAAAGATTTTACGTCTCCAAGCTTATTTAGTAAAGAAACTAAAAAATCTTCATCGTATGCAGGCTCTTCGTCTTCAACGTCGTCTACATAATAAGGAAAAGTAGATGATGCTTTAGAATTCTTATGATTCTTATTGTAAGTCCCATAACCTAAATCGGACCTACCATCAATATGCGGAAAATTGTTGAACGTATACATTTAATTGCCTTGAGTGACCGCGGAAAGAGGTTTCATTCTCGCTGCAATTTCTAGAAGGGAATCCCTTGGACGCAAAGAAGTGCCGCGCCCAGATCCAAACTGTCTTACAGCTCGAATATTCGCAGTTTGCGTCTCAATGGGGCCTGTAGTTTCGCCTTGAATACTTATATCTCCTGGCAACTCATTTGAAGGAGATGCAGTGTTAGGGTAATAAGATGTCATTGGCATTGTTCCTACTGGCTCATTATCCAGGGAAGGATCAACAATTGGTTGAACTATATTTATGTCGAATTCATTCCTAAATTCAGGAACTTCCGCAAGATGAAGCATAGCTTCTTTTCTTATGTGATGGCTAAGATTTGAATTTTGAAAACCTGTAACTGGATTCTCTGGATCAAAATTACTTAACCCTTCCAAGTCTGTTCCTCTTCCAAAAACAGAAGATAAAAAATACTGAGCAAACGTAGATGAATCACTAAATTTATCAGAAGAATACAATGGAGAACCAGGATATTGGGACTTAAGGAGGTCGTAATCTGATTTTCCCATTCTGGGCTCTGGATTTCCGGAACCGACATCTTGGTAAACAGTATCCATAGTCGAGGTATGATTTCCTTTTCCTAAGTAAACTTCTGTAGTTATTGTTACTGACATAAAAAACCTAATCTAACCTTCCAGCAATGGATTCAGTGGTTGTTGCAGGATTAGCCCCAGACGCATCACCTGTACCAAATTGTTTTAATGACCGATTCGCCTCTCCAACAACGTCTGTAGCTGGTCCTTGAATGTGTGGAGCAGGAAGAGATTGTTGCGGGGAAGATACGTTAGGGTAAAACTTAGTGGCTGGAGGAGGATTTAAACTAGCATCCGACGGTGAGTCAGTCGGGCCAAATCCACCGACGCTAATGTCTGGTGCGTTGTTAGCTAGTGATGTAGGCCCTCGTATCGCTATATCAACTGTTGTGTTACCAACAAAGTCTGAACCAGGGGCGGTAGGAGAATAAAAAGATTTTGCAGTTGCGTTATTTCCTCGTGCAAATACCGCACCTAAAAAATACTCAAATAGATTTTCAGCTTTTTCAAAAGAAGGATCTTTATTATTTGAATCACCAGATACAGGGCTTTTACTAAAAGATGCCTGAAGTTTCGCATAATCCGCTTTTCCAAATGTACCAAGATCTGTTATTTGAGAAACTTCGTTTTGAGTAGGCGAATATTTTCCTGTACCGACCGTGACTTCTGTTCCTTTTGGATCATTAGTTGGCATGATTTATTCCTTATCCTTCTTTACCAACAGCACTTCCGACATTGTAGTCTTTCAGAGTATGATTAGAATGTGTGTTAGAAGATTGCTTAGGCTGAAGGTTTGATCCCGGTCCTGATCCAAATTGGTTGGAAGGATTGGATGCAAAATTTGTCGGCGCTGCAGGTTGCTTGGTAGAGTCAAGGTCATTTCCTTCACCAACCGATGATGGGTTTGGTACTCTTGCGTTATGAGGTTCTCCCCCGCCAGATCCTGCTTTTACTTCATCGTAACTTGGAGCTCCATTGGTAACATAATCAAATGTCAAAGTCCCAAAAGTATGCCCACCGTCATTGACACCGTTAGATATTAAATCTTGGTACGCTGCAAGTCTTTCCTCAACGGTAAGTTGACCGAGGTGGATAGGCGATGTAGAAAAAATGGCTTTTAATGTTTCCGAATCTGATGACCCTACAGATCTTTCTGTTGGTACGATATTAACTGTTTTTTGATTATGGGTTGGCATAAGTTACTACTCCAATTATAAATTTTTCTTTATGTTTTTCTTTAACAATTTTTTAGCTTCGTGAATCTTTAACAATTGTTTCTTTAACTTACTTTCTTTAATCTTAAGAACTTTAAGGTGGTCTATGTCTTTTTCTAGAGCTCCGGCGTAATCACCAGCCTCCACCTCTTGAGCCTCTATATTTTCGGCTTCTTCTTTTTCTTGCTCCAAAACTTCCGTTTGCAGTTTTTTCTTCTCCACAATGATCATTTGTCTTAGAAGTCGTGGGGTTAGTTTGGTAATTTTATTCATAGCGGTTCTCCAATAATATTTAATTATTATGTAATTGCAATTATTTATTTAATCTTTGACGAAAATGCTAATGATGCCCATTTATCTGCATTCTCAAAAACCTCTGTTGGGTCTGCGTCGTACATTACTCTAGAGGCTGCATCAGCCGGTTTATACCTGCTGTTAGTTCTTCCTTCTGCTCCAAGTTGCTCTTGGAATCTGGAGCTAGACGCTGTCTCTGACAATACTTGAGATAAGATTGGATCAGTTGTAATTTGATTAACAGCGCTTTCAACATGTTGTTTGTTTATTGTTTTTTCTTTTCTAATATTATCAAAATGATCTCTAGTTATATTGTTTAACGAAGGTTTTGAATTATTGCTTTTCCTTTCGTTGATCCTATTTTCAGAAAGAACTAGACCTTCGTTGAGTATTTCAACTAAACATTCTTTAATAATCGACTTTAACTTATTTCTTTTTGACATACCTAATCCTTAATTATTTATTCCAAGTAATAATATCATTAAAAATTCTATTTATTCTATCGGATTTATTGAAAACATCATTTAAATCTTTTTGAGTGATCTCGCGAGATTCTTTCATCATGAACGCTCCGGGAGTAGATGGTTCCGAAACAAAATCCCAGCATATCAATTGAAAGTCATCTTGAACAACTTGCATATCTCCCTCAGATCTTGTGGACCCAACTCCCCGTGAGGAAATGCCCAAAGTAACGCCAGATTCAACCAGTGATTGAAGTATTTTACCAGACGGAGTATCTAAAAGTTCAACAACTCCATATACAACATCTCCTTCCATTGTAGCTTCTCTAATAATATGAGATGCATTTTTTAATTCAACAACAGAGCTATCTGGGTGGTCACATTCACCTAACGCACGGTTTTCGTTTATAAATTTTTGATAATTTCTAATTTCTCTTTCTAGTATTGCTCGAGGATAAACTCTACCATTTTGATTTAAGGTTTCTGCTTTTTGCAAAATACCTTTCATTATAATCTTCCCGTTGTTTTTATCTCGAGATTCAGCAATAAGATCCTTTGAATATTCCCAAGGAGACCATTCTGTTAGTAATTTTAACGCCATATTTACTTCTCCAAAATTTCTTGACATAATTTAGACATAGTCAATGTTTTTCCAATCATTTCATCATCTACTTTACTAATGTTAACATTCTTAATGCTTTCTGAAACTTGTGAGTATTTTGTTTCTAAAGTAGGGTTTTTGTTTTCGTTAATAAAATTTTTGATATTTTTTAAAGTCATTTTTTTAATTTTTTCAGCTTTTTCAATTAGATAATCTTCATCTTTAGAAGAAAATATATATGACTTAATTATATCTCTCTGTTCTTCGTTTAGCAAAGTTGAATATTTGCTATTGAATTTTTCCATCATAATCTTTACAGTTAGATTGTCTATGCTTGGGTTTTTGTGATTTTCTAAAATATCGTTTTTAACTTCAGACATCAATATGTTTCTAACTTTGGATTCATACAAAACTAAGCTTTTAAGATCGGCAACTTTTTCACTTCTCCAAATATTAAGCATATTCTGTACTGTTGCAAAATTTCTATAATTTTTAATTTTTTGATTGTAGAAGTCTTTTCTATCCAACTTATAATTGATTTCTTTTATCATTTTTGACTTTTCAAAATGAAGTTTTTGATAATCATGGTTCTGCGCTGCGTCTTTTGCAGTTTCAAGTATTCTGTTAGCTACGCCTTCTGAAACTTCATTTGTTTTTATCAACGCATCAAAAAGACGATGTTCTTTGTAAACTTCTGTTCCATTCTTATAATATTTTTTTAAAATACTTTTTGCTATTTTGGCTTTATCTTCGTTTCCTTCTACTAAATTTTTAGATATTGTCTTTAACAACATTTCGTAAATAATGCCAACATTTCTTTTTTTGTTATGATTTATCTTCATTTTTCTCTCCTAAGTTATTATCTGACTCTTGCAGAACTTGAGGTCTATTAATACTTATATTGTTCGATAAGTTTTGTAACATTAATTTTGATTCATTGTCCAATCTTGGATGATATGTTATTTCTTTTCCAGCGTTTTCGTCAAATATTAAATCTACCAACTTGCTTTCGCCGAAAGTTTTAGATAAAAAATCTTCATCATAAGGTTTGTTTGAAGTGTCCTGAGGGCGTGCGCGTGAACCGACGTTTGTCATGGTAGCAAAATCAACATTTGAAGGTAGAGAGCTTTTTGCCGTTTTTGAATTTGAACCAATCGGTTGACCCCAAACATTTTTTGATGTATTACTTACTTTAGAAGGTAGCCCGCGACCTTGGTCGTCTTCTTCACTACTTTTGTAATCGTCTTTATCATCTGATATTTTTTGTCCTGAAGTCGTTAGAAGAGTACCTTGCGTTCTGTCTCCAGAAAATAATCCTCCAGCATCTGGCGGTGGTTCTCCTTCTCCTCCGCCTCCGCCAGCTTCTTCTCCTCCAGGTGCCGCGGCAGCTTCCAACTCTAAATCAGCCACTTTTTCAACCAACTTATTTCGTTCAATCTCTTCAATCTCTTCTTTAGAGAATCCCATAACATTTTTTCTAATCCACATTCTAGACACTAAACCTTCTGGAGCTTTCGCAGCGATGTCAAACCTTGTTGATACTAATTCTAATTTTTGCTGTTGTGCAATAGAAGATGGGTTGCTTAATCTTAACTCAAAGTCTAATAGGTCTTCGCCATCAAAGCCATGAGAATATAAATGTATCATTGCTATTTTATTTAATTCTGCTATGACAGTCTTTTGAATCCTGTTAATAGTCCTTGAAAACCTTATGTCTTCTTGTGCCAACGTTGCTTTTGCACCGATATCTTCATCGTAGCCTAAATAAGCTTTTGGGATCTTTAAAGCTGCAAACAACTTTTTCTGAATATATTCAACATCTTCAATAGCCGATGTGTTTTGACCACCAGCCAATGTGTCGATCCTTGTTCCAGAGTCACCACCTCTTACAGGGATAAAATAATCTTCATCAACAGAAAGAGGATTATACCGCATGTCCACTTGGCCAGTTTGTTTATTTATCACAGAACTTCTTTTTAGAGAAGATTGAGCTTGTTCTAAATAATTTGGAACATCTTCTGGAGGGACATTACCAACATCTATATAAAATACGCGGCGTTCAGGACTCCTGATGACGCGATACACTAACATTGCGTCCTCTATTAAGATAAGCTGACGCCAAATTCTTCTAGCACTTTCTAAAACTGAAGATCCATACGGAAGAAATGCATCATTTCCTAATAATCTAAAATGAGATACTTGCCAATTTTCTAAAACTCGATTCCCGGCGGAGATCCACCTAAACCTGACTGCTGACGGGTTTTCTTTGTCAAACCCTTCTTCTCTTTCGATTTCGGTAATTGGTATCGGAAAAACATTAATTACTCCAAATTCTGGTGAGATATCGTTAAACAAGAAGAAATCCCCATATTTACAAAGATTTCTAATCCACATTGAAAGATTAAAGTCAACATTTAAAGTATCATAAAATAACGTATGGAGAAGTTCTTTTATTTTCCTATTATCGGAATATATATGAAGTACATTTCCATAAACATCGGCTGACGCTGTTTCTTCTGCGTATATATCCAATGCAGATGATATTTCAGGTGTTGCTTCCATTTCCGAAAAATCAGAATATCTCGACATTCTATCGAACATCCCATAGGCAGACAGAGCTGAGTTAAAAACATCGCTATGATGCTTTTGAAAAAACTCGGCTGCAGAAGATCTCGCGTATTGATCTCCTGAATACTGCCTAACTCTCCTTTTTATTGATGGGCCTGACCTAAACAGTTGCGTTAATTTACCAAATAAACTTTTTTCTTCTGCCATTTTTTAATCCATTAATTGTTATTTTAATAGCCAATTCCATTTGGCGCCGGGAAATATCTTATCGCCATTAAGCGCATAAGGAGATTTTGAACGATAAATGCTTGTATCATAATTAATATCTGAATCATTAAAATTATTAGAATTTATGTTAAATCCTGCCAACATTGCTTGGTTCATATCTATCTTTTCTTTACCTGTAGATTTATAATCATATATCCAAACACCAATTGCCAACGACATAATTAGATCGTCATTAGATCCTCTTTGAGCTTCGGCTTTATTTCCTTTCCAAACAAAAGTCTTTAATTCATTATAAAATCTTTGTGAATAAATGTTAATATGTTTGTTTCTTATTATTTCTTCAAGTTTTGTCAATATTTGGTTTCTAGATTTTGAAGATGCTGTAAACCCAATTTTAGAAATATTTGAAGAATCTAAAAAATTAGAATTATACCTATCCTTTAAATTTTTAAAATACAGATTGGTATAGCCTTCTTCTTTTAGCTTTAGTATTACCGCGTATCCATACGTGTTATTTTCAGGACATAAAAGTGCATTATTATATCTTCTTCCAGCTTCCGCTAACAATAAAGCAAATTGATCAGGAGGTATTTTACCTTTAAATTCTGCAACAACTGTTGATTCTTCTGGGTCTATCACATGGAACGCTGAATAGTCTCTACTATCTCCTCTAGAAACATCTGCTGAAATAACATAGTTTTTACCACTTATTGGGTATTTCCACACCCAAACGGCTTGTTTAGGGCCCCATTTCTCTATTGGAGATCTGGTGTTATTTCTAACCCATTCAATATCTCTTGGTTGTAAAAAAGTTTCTCCAGAGGCAGCAAAATCGCACATTAATTCTTGAGCAACTTGCTTCTCTGACATGTTTTTAATTTCTTGATCAAACCAAGCATCATCTCTTTCAGGGTGTACATCCCACTGCAATTTTATGGCATTAAATTCATTTTCTCCCTGAATAGCTTTCATCCAAATATCATAATATTGACCACCAACTCCATTTGGAGTTGACAAAACAATGGCTCGACCACCGGTTGAAAGAGTAGGATAAAGACCAGTCCACAAAGTATCAAAGTTTCTAACAAAAGCTGCCTCATCAATTATTAGAAGAGTTAACGCTTCAGATCTACCGGCGTCTTCAGACGTAGGAACAGCTTTAATAGTAGAACCATTACTAAATTCAATCGATTGCTTATTGTTGGAAATTATTTCTGGAAGTATAAGGAATGGAGGAAGATTCTTTATTGCAACCTTTACTTTTCGAATAAAATTTTGAGCAACCGCTAATTTGGTTGCAATAATTAAAACATTCTTATCTTTGTAAAATAAAGTAAGCCATGTAGCATATGCAGCACTAAGTGTAGAAAGACCTAGCTGCCTAGATTTTAAAATGACATTAAATCTATGGTCGTTAAAAGATTGAACGCAATCATCTTGAAAATCAAAAGTGTCAAAACTAATTTGTCCTTTTGTTGGATGTTGGATCTTCACATATTTTTTAAAAAAATAAATGGGATCTTTTCCACACTTTATTATTTCTTTTTGTTGACGCTTTTTTGTAGAAGTCATTAGCTTATATCGTATAATACTTCGCGACGATAGACAGCCCTTTTAATTGGTGAATGGACAGAAGCAGAAACTAACTCTAAATTATCGCTTTCATTAGTTGATTTTAAATTAATGGATTCACCAGTCGATTCCTTATATTCGTTTTTTACGCGAGAAATATCGTCGTTTATTAATTGATTGCATTCATTCTTTAATTTGTCAAGTTGTTGTTGCAAACTACTTTCAGAAGCAAATTGAACCAATGCATTAAATGAAAGCTTGACTCCAGTGGGAGTCATTGAATATTTTAAAGCATACCCTCTATCGTTACCTCGCGTAGAGGAAGTACCATACGACGTATTAATAATAGAACCTAACGCATTCAACATATTTACATTACTCATTTTTAAATCTCCATTACTATAATTATTAAGTTATTTTTTTATTTTTGGACGCCAGCCATTTTGCCACTTATCTGCATTATGATATGCATATTGATCCCTGCAATCAGTACAGCATTCCCATTCTAAAAAGCAGTCGACATCTTCCGTGTCCCTGAAAGTAAGTTTGCAAACAGGACAATTTTTTTCAGAGGTCTCCCAGCTTTTAGGCGCAATAACAATAACGTCTTTTTTATAGATTTTTACCCTGTTTTTTGATATTTGTTCTTTATACATAAATCACTTTTGAATCTTTCCCTTCTGACGATATTTCTATCATATTGTCAACGCAATCTTTTATCCCATCTATATGCGATATAATTATAATAGTTTTAAACCATTTTTTCAAATTTTGCAATAACCGGTTACAAGCCTCTACATTATTTTCATCTAGAGCACCAAAACCTTCATCAATAATAAATATGTTAGATTTAGGAAGAGTAGAAATGTTTATAAGAGCAACCCTAATTGCGATTGAAGAAATCATTTTCTCCATTCCACTAGAACACTCTATGACCCTTCGGGAATCTCCATAATCTATATATATGTCTATTCCATTTCCAGAGTCTTCCAACTCAAGAGTAAAATTAACAACATGTTGGAGAATCTTTTTTATTTCTGAATTTATTTTAGGAAGTTGAGATTTAAGTATTGAATTAGGTATACCTTTTTTTGCAAATGCTTTTGTTATTAAATCGTATATTTTCCAGTCTTCCATTGCTTTGTAGTATTTTTCAGAATCTTCAATAAGACGACTTAAACTTGATTTGTAATTGCCTATACTCTCTACACACTTTGTTGATATTTTTTCTCCACTTACAATTTTTTCTTCCAACAACAACACTGATTTTTTCATATCTTTAATTTCTTTGGATTTATCATCTTCAGTTAAATTATCCATCATTGAAATAAGTTGATTTTTTAATCGATGATGATGCTCTTGCAATGACTTTGTTTGGACGTTATTGACGTTGATTTCATTGGTAAAATCAATGATCTTCGATTGTTCATCTCTTTCTTTTTCAATCATTAAATTATATTTTTTAATTTTTTCAGAGATTCCTTCCTTTTTCAACAGAGAGATATCCAAATTTAATTCTTTTACTTCAGATTTTATTCCAATAACCAAAGATTCCTGAGATTCAATTTTTTGCTCGCAAGAAGGAAGGTCGTTTATAGCTTCGTGCGCTTCTTTAACAAATTTGTTGTCTGAACAATATTTGCAATCCGGATCATATTCATGATCTTCTAACATTTTTATCTTTTTTAGATAATCATCTTTCTTCAATAAAATTGCTTTCAATTTTTCTTTTTCGTAAATTAATTTTGATTTTAATATCGAAAGCTTTTTGTCGCTTTCTTGCAAATTTGCTAAAGAAGCCTGAAGCTCTTCTATCGGAAACATTTCTTTAATGTTTTTAAATTTATCTAATAATTTTTTTGATTTTAAAATCTCTTCATTGTTATTTTTGATTTTTTCTTTTAAAGAATGTATTGAATCTTTTAACTCTTTGATTTTTCTTTTTTGCTTTTTGACATCTTCGGATGTAACTGTATCTTTTTGTTGGTTACTTGCTAGCGATATTGCATAATCTTCTTTTTTTGTTCTTAATAAAGAAATCTCATTAAGCACTTCGTCTTTTTTTCTTGTTAGATTCTCAATGTTCTTTTTACATTCTTTAATCTCTTCGTTCCAATCGCAATTTGGGAATTTTTGAACTTGGCCTCTAACCATTGTGCTTTCTTCGCGAGCGTTTTTATATAAATCGTCAAACAGTCTTAGGTCTAAAAAGTTGTTAAGAGTTGCCATCCTTTGCACAGAACCTTTGGAAAGAAAGTGATTTATATCACCTTGCGAAGAAAATGAAGTCATTAGAAAATCTTCTTTTTTGCCTATTAAAGATTCTACTACTTTATCTGTATCTTTTCTCTGTTCGCCACAAAGATCTAAAACTTTATTCCCATCTAAATCCAACTCAAACAAATTAAGATTTGTTACAGAGTGAGTTTTTCCATTTTTTAGTTGCCTTTTAACGGACTGCCGTTCCAACGAGTAATTTTTTCCACCAACAGAAAACTTTATTTCAACCTCACAGTGACCTTTTCTTGTGTTTATAATGTGGTAATTTTTAATTGAACCTCTATCGGAAGAATTAAACAGCGCATACATTAAAGTTCCTGGAATTGAAGATTTTCCACTTCTATTTTTGCCAAATAAACCGGTAACTCCATTAAGCTTAGAAAAATCAATAATATTGTCTTTTCCATAAGAAAAAGTATTTCCAAATTTCATTTCTTTAATTTGCCACTTTTTATAACGACTGCTCTCCTGGGATAGATACTTCGAAACAAGATTTCCTACTATCTTACCAATTTTTTCCCACTCTTTATCTTCTAAATTGTGATCTTTGTGAAATTCTTTTATAGCGGACATCAAAACATCAACGTTGCGAAGATTGTGAGTAAACACATTATTTGGTAAATCGTGAGATTCTTCCTCTATTTCATCAACTTTAAAAACAATTTCATGAGCTTTCTTTTTCTTTTTTAGTAATTGATATATTTCTTTGATTTCTGATTGAGTTAGCTGATAGTGGCTTCTTATTCTGAACCTTGAATGGTCATCGTATTTCTCAGCTTCTTTAAATGTTTCTTCAATAGAATCTCTCCATGGAATAGTCACAAATGGATTTCGGTGGTTCACTTGATTGAATTTTACAGACCAATCATTTTTATTTTTAATTTCCCAAACAAGATATCCTTTGTCAGGTGTTTCTCCGTAATTTTGTTGGATTGTAGATCCACAATACCTGAATCTCCCTTCCTTGTCCAAAGATTGTCTTTTGTGAATATCTCCAAACATTCCAAAATCAAACTCCTTAAACATTTCAACTTCACATTCACCTTCAATTTCCCAATTTATATCAGTTGTAGACCCAAAAACTGCGCCGTGATATAAGGCAATATTAATGTCTTTTGGGTTTGGTTTTACCAAATTCCAATTCTCTTCGTCAAAACAGGAAAAAACGCCAAATTTGTAATTTCCTATACCTATATCGTATATGCCAGATTTTTTGTATAAATAAATGTTATCTCGATTAAGAGCGTTTATAATCGGAGAGATGGCATCCATCCTATTTTTGTTAAGAATCAATCCATCGTGGTTGCCAAGTATAATGTGAAGTGGTGCAATTTCAGACAAAGAAGTAAACCACCAAGCTAAAATAGAAATTAATTCTGGCGATATCCCTTGTGTTTTAGAATGAACTATATCACCACCAACATAAATTAAATCTGGCTTTTCTTCTCTTATTGATTTAAACATATCAATAAATGCATGCCTATATTCGTCATGTCTACTTAGACCCCTAAAATGAACATCGGCGATGTGAATGCATTTTAACATATAATTCCTCTATTTACAGAATGGACCCAGATTTTATCGAAGAAATTATGCTTCTCAACCGGTCGTTTGAATCCCATTTTTTTGATAAGTTCTTTAAATATATAAATTTTTCTCTAGAGATTGAACCTATATCTTCAATGTTTTTTGTCGGGATAATAAAAACATTGCACCCATAAGAAGTTAAAAGTTTAGAAAACTTATGAGTTTTTTTAGTTGCGTCATAATCTAACCCAAGATAAACACAACATTTATTTTCAACTAATTTTGAAAATAACTTACTTTCTTCAGATATATCTGATCCTAATATGCAAGTAGAATTCCAATCGCATTTCATTAAATCAAATGGTCCTTCTACTAAAGTTATTGGTTTTTTCCAATTTAAATTAATTTCATTAAAAATTAAATTCTTTCTTTGTACTTTTGCGTTATAATACTTTGGTATTTTGTCGGAATCTATTGCGCGACCAGTATAGTAATTTAAATTTCCTAATTCATCATAAGAAGGGATAATGACCCTTCTTCTAAATTTTCCTTTAGTCGACGTTCCTAGCCTGAACCTCCAAAAGTCTTGATAGCTTAAACCTCTTGAATAACAGTACCTTTTAACCGCAGAGACATCTGCGTTTTTTACACCGGTGGACAGAAGAGTGAATCCTTCTGGCAACAAAATCTCATCATCATCATCTTCTGTGGTTATTTCTATAGATTTGTGATTGTAATCTTTTAAAAGCCTTGGGTTTTTTTTCTTTATAATAGGAACTAAATTAATTCCTTTTTTTCCGCATATCCAACAATGCCACTTATCATCATCGGTTTTAATCGCAAGCTTTTTTTTCCTATCGCCAGACTCGCAAAAAGGACAACTAACATAAAGATTCATGTTATCTCGAGACAGTAACCCCGGACCGCAAATTTTTTCTATAAATTTAATTTTGTCATTTAATGATATCATTATATAATAATACTACTTTGACATCATATGTACAAGTCCTGACGATGCAATAACGTATGAATCAGCCATGTCATAACAAGCTGGTATGTAAACTTCCTTACCTTTTCTAGGTCCAGATTTCAATATTTTAGTTGGCCATTTTATTTTACTGCAATCTGTAGAAACCCAGCGAAGTACCTGCTCTTTTGTTGAAACTCCACACTTTTTCTCTCTTTCTATTTTCATTCCTAAAGATTTTCTAGCGTTTATAACATTTATGTTTACTGGATGTGAGTGCAAATGTTTAAAAGATTCATTGGCGATATAACAAACTACGCCATTAAATTTTGATAAAGTCGTAAGGGTCTTTGCAGAACTAAACCCTGGCCTGAATTTTTGAAGGTTTTCTTCCACAAATATATGCTTAATTTCAAAATCTAAATTTAGTTTACAAAACATTTTTTTTATTTGTGCTGCTTTTTCATACATACTTTTAAATTTTGAAGTATCAATGTAATCACAAAAAATTAAATTTTTGTCAGAATCCAATATTGTTAAGCCAGTACAACTGGTAGATATGTCTAAACCTAAAATCATATTAAAAATCAAATTTTATTCTAAATAAAAATTTGTCTCCTGGGCGTTTTAAAACTGGTTGTGAAAGATTTGCTCTTGCAATCACGTTAAAATTATTATCATGAAAATTTATACCAGTTATGTACACGAATTCATCCGTAGGGTCATTTGGATTATCATTTGCCATTAACTTAACAAACGTTGGGTTTGATGATGAATTTACAACCGTAGAGGCACATGGAACGTTAATTTCTAGTACATGAAGATTTTGCTCGCCTCTCATATCAACTTCAAACCTATCTTTTCCAAAATGATACAAAGAAGGGTTCGTGATTACAGAAACGCCTTCTTCATAAAACACCATACCTGATTTATTCCATTCTGCGTGTTTTGTAGAAGCATCAGCTCTATACAATATACCTTGCTTGTCTTTTAATGTAATCCCAAACGATCCTTCGGATCCTGTAATTGATGAATCTTTAAGACAGTAGGTTCCTTCCTTAATTTTGTTTCCATAAAACAAATTTGAAGAATCAAAAAATGTTACTTGGTTTGATGAAGTATCTTTTAGTGATGCAGCAACTAAAAAATTTCCTTTTTCTCCAGTCCCTGTAGAAAACCCTAAATAATTT